>Ga0308406_1000019_pt1 | contig 107201 bp, 89 predicted proteins | sample HotsprSampleMSe1_FD_203474 | JGI IMG/M metagenome (GOLD analysis project Ga0308406, IMG submission 203474) | Hot spring phototrophic mat microbial communities from Mushroom Spring, Yellowstone National Park, Wyoming, United States - 20060911_MSe1 ...
GCCGCCGCAGCGCCTGACGCCCTCCGCGCCGGGCTTGACATAAGCAAAATGGCCCCGGCCGCTCGTTGCGGCCGGGGCTTTCCGTCGCGCGAGGGCGCTTCAGCGTATCGACTGATAACCGCCCGGAACGCCGTCCTTCGAAAGCACGATCTGCCACACCTGCATCCGCCGGGCCCGGAACGACCCCGCGCTCCCCAGCAGGTACAGGCGCCACATCCGCCGGAACTCGTGGGAATAGCTGTGCTTCAACTCCTCCCAGTGAGCCATGAAGTTGTCGTACCACGCCAGCAGAGTGCGGTCATAATGCGCTCCGATGTTGTGAAGGTCTTCCACCACAAAGAGCCCTTGCAGCCCCCGCCCAATCTGCTCCAGCGAGGGGATCATGGAGTTCGGGAAGATGTACTTCTCCACCCAGGGGTCGCAGGAGTGCGAGGACAGGTTCGATCCGATGGTGTGGAGCAGGAACAGCCCGCCGTCCTCCAGGCACTGATGCGCTTTCCGGAAAAAGATGCGGTAGTGACGCGCGCCGACGTGCTCGAACATGCCGATGGAGACGATGGCATCAAAGCGCCCTTCCAGGTCCCGGTAGTCCATGAGGCGGTTCTCCACGGGCAGGCCGCGGCACAGCTCGTCCGCCAGTTCCACCTGCCTCCGGGAGACCGTGATGTTCACGACACTGACGCCGTACCGCTCCGCCGCAAACTTCGCGAAGCTCCCCCATCCGCCGCCGATGTCCAGTACCCGCATCCCCGGCCTGAGGCCGATCTTGCGGCACACCAGATCCAGCTTCGCCTCCTGAGCCTCGTCCAGTGTATCCGCGTCCTTCCAGTAGGCGCAGGAGTAGACCAAGCGGCGGTCCAGCATGGCGCGGTACAGGTCGTTGCCGATATCGTAATGCCGCCGCCCCACATCGAACGCGCGGGACCTGCGGCCCGGGCTGGCAAAGCGGGACCGAATGGCGATGAGCAGGGTGCGCAGGTCCCTTCGCACCGACGACTCCAGTCCTGAGGTCAGAAGCCTGTAGACCAGCTCGTCGATCCGGTCGCAATCCCACTCGCCGGCCATGTAGGCCTCGCCCAGCGCGAGCGTATCCCCCCGCACAAGCGAGTGGTAGACCCCTTCATCGTGGACCTGCACATCCCAGGGACGGTCGCCTCCGACTTCGATCCCGGCCGTCCTGAGCGCTTCTGTGACAAGAGACTTCACGTCCTGTCCTGGCACTGTTGCGCCTCCTTCCCGGCCGCCTCAAAGGCAGGAGCGGTGAGGACGGCCGCGTCCGAGAGCGTGCGGAAAGCTCTTTCCGCAAAGCCGTTACTTCCACGGCCGGGTGGAAGGTTCCTCCGCGCGACCGGCCATCGGGCGCCGGGAGGGCCGGTCCGGAGAGGAGGAAGGCCCGCACTCAGGCGGCGCAGACTCTCCCTGACGGCGGACTCGGCGGCCGTCCGCCGGACAGCGCCACTACCGCATCACCGTGTCGTCGCCGAAGGTGCCGTCGCCATCATAGTCCAGCCCCTTCGTGGGCATCAGGATCTTGCTGTTCTGCGGGCGGTACCACTGAACGTGCCCGTCGAGGAACGCGTAGTTCGCGCCGCCCTGGTGATTGTTGAGCATTCTCGAGGCGTTGATGGCATTATCCGCTCCCCACCCGTAGCCGCGGGCACGCCCGTCCGGCCCCACATGGTGGCGGTGGAAAAGGGGATGTACAACGGCTGGCCGCTCTATGCCGTATATATGGATCCCTCGATGGCCAACTTCTACTCCCGCGGCTCCTTTCAGTCCGGGGCGGGGCTGTTTCTGCACGACCTTTTCATGCTGACCGGAGACCAGAAATACGTCGAACGGGGGCTGGCGCCCATCGCCCGCATCTACCGGGACGACTTCATCACCGAAAGCGGCCAGCTGGTGCTGGAACGGGATCCTTTCACGAACCGCATCACCTCCCCGCAGCCGGGCGAAGATCCCCTGGAGCACCAGCATTCCTTGAACGACGACTTCGGCGGCGCCATGATGATCGCCGCCAGCCGTCTGTTCAGGGATGACTCCTACATTCAGAAGGCGGCCCTGTTCGCCCGCTGGCTTGCGTCATTGCAGGACGAGGACGGCGGCTTCGGGGGCGGACGGCACCCCTCGGCGGCGCCGGTGGGCGGAATGCTGTGCCGGGACCTCGGAACGATCCTGAACGAGCCGGCTCTCATCGAATGCGCGGACCGGGCGCTCGGCAAGGTACTGGCCACCCAGTTCCTCGACACCGGAGATCCCTGTCTGGACGGAGGCGTCCGGGGACGCTACGAGGGGAGCAGACCGGAGGCGGGAGGCAGACGGTGCGTCAACATGCGGACCGGAGCTTACTCCCTGATGTTCCTGCTGAAGAGCGAAAGCGATCTGAAAGGCATGTGGCTGGGCATCCACAACCGCCCGTTCGAGGATCAGCGATGGAAGGGCACCCACGCGCTGGTCTGGTAGGTCCACGAGTTTCTCTTGCGCCGCTTGCGGGACCACGGGACCGGCCCGGCAGGAGAAACGCCGCCGCGGTCCGAAGGTTCTGATCGAGCCGCAGGAGCGTCTCCGTGGCGGCCGGAGCGGCGGGAGCGCGGCAGAGGTCCGGTCCGGAAAGGAGCGACGATGGGCATCAGCATCTGTGTCTACAGTTCTTCCAGCGATCTGGTCGACGGCCGTTACTTCGCGGCGGCCCGGCGGCTGGGGGAGCTGATGGCGTCCCGCGGCGACACGCTCATCTTCGGGGCGGGCTGCATCGGATTGATGGGCGAAGCGGCGCGGGCGGTGCACGCGGGGGGCGGCCGGGTGGTGGGCGTCATCCCGCAGTACATGCGCCGGGAAGGCATCTGCTACGAAGAGGCCGACGAACTGATCGTCACGAAGGACCTGCGGGAGCGCAAGGCGGTGATGGAAAGCCTGGCCGATGCCTTCATTGCGCTGCCGGGCGGTTTCGGGACGCTGGAGGAGATCCTCGAGATCGTCACGCTGAAGCAGCTGCACATTCTGGATCACCCGGTCGTGTTCCTGGACACCGCCGGCTTCTACGACCCCCTCAAGGAGCTTTTCGACCACATCTACCGGGAGCGCTTCGCGCGCGAGGAGTCCAGGACTCTGTATCACTTTGCCCCGACCCCGGAAGAAGCGCTCGCCTATATCGACGCCAGTGGCCGCAGCCCTGCCTGACGCTTCCCCGCGGGCGATCCTGGCCGGGCTGGCGGATCTTCTCTGGCCGCCGAAATGCTGCGTGTGCGAGCGGCCCGGCCCTCTGTTCTTCTGCGAGGAGTGCCGGCAGACCATCACTCCCGTCGAGCTTCCCTGCTGCCCCCGCTGCGGGCGTCCGGACACCCGCGCAATCTGCCCGGACTGCGGGGAGGCGCCCTGGCTGCAGGCATCCCCGTGCGATGCGATGCGTCAGGTGGCGCTCTACGAAGGCGTCTGGCGCAGCGTCATCCATCGCTACAAATACGACGGAATGCGTGTCCTGGCGGACGAACTCGGCTCGTATCTCACCGGCTGGCTGGACAGCGCCGCCGTCGTCTGGCGGGAGGTGGACTGTGTGGCGCCTGTGCCGTCACACTTCCTTCGCCGCTGGCGTCTCGGGTTCGACCACTCGCGCGAGCTGGCCGCCAGGGTGGCGCGTCATCTGGGGGTGCCGCTGGTCTTCCCGCTGAAGCGGCTTCCGGGCCGCAGTCAGGTGGGCCTTTCGCGGGATGAGCGGCTGGAGAACGCCCGGAAGATCTACGCTGCCGGACCGCAGGCGGCGGCGGTGTCCGGCAGGAGGGTGCTGGTGGTGGATGATGTGGTCACGACGGGCGCGACCGCAACGGCCGTGGCCGCGCTGCTCCGCGCCGCCGGAGCCTCGGGCGTACGGCTGCTTGCCCTGGCCCGCAACGCGTGAAAGCGGGAATCAGTGCGACCGGAGGCGCGCCCCCGCGGAGCTGCGGTATGAAGTTGCTCTTCGGCTACACCCTCTCAGGCACCACGTAGGGAGCGCGGTACTCGCGGGTGAGCAGGCGGTTCGCGCGTTCGTTATCCACGAACTGCTCCCTGCGCGGGTCGAACCGCAGCGTCGGCCCCACGCGGTACGACCAGCGGTCCAGGCTGATGTTGTTCGCCGCGAGATGCTCCTTGAAACGCTCCAGCGCCTCCGCAGCATCGCCGTCCTCACGGACGATGCCGGGCTCCACGCTGAACGGCTGCTGCCTGCCCATCAGGTAGCTGATGTTGGCCATATGGCAGAGCGCGGCGGAGAGGTGTCCGTCCTCCACATCACAGCTGAGATCCTGCAGCCTCCGGCTGCGCACCACATCCACGAAGTTGCGGAAGTGGTCGGCCGACCCGCTGAACTCCTTCACTTTCTTGCCGTCCCTGTCCAGGACGAACGCCGAGGAGTAGCTGGGCGCGACCAGGATCCCCTCCTCGCCGTACCAGATGTTGCCGACCTTCACCCCCATCAGGTCCGGCGTGCTCAGCCCGCGCACCTCGAAGATGAGCTTGCAGTCCCCGTAATCGAAGATGCTGAGCTCCGTGTTGGGGGTCTCTCCATCGTCCCGGTAGCCGAACCGTCCCCCCACCGTGGTGACCGCGAAGGGAAGGTGGTTCTTGTTCAGCCCCCACCGGGCCTTGTCCATCTCGTGCGAGCCCTGGTTCCCCAGATCGCCGTTGCCGTAGTCCCACTGCCAGTGCCAGTCGTAGTGGAACCTCTGGCGCATGACCGGCTTGCGCGGGGCCGGTCCCAGCCAGAGATCGTAGTTGACCGTCGGCGGCGGTTCCTGGGGCGAAGACACCCGCCCGATGCTGTCCCGCTGCTTGTAGCAGAGCCCGCGGGCCAGGTGGATCTTGCCCAGATGTCCCGCGTGCAGGTAGGCGATCGCCTCCCTGATGCCCGGATTCGAACGGCTCTGGGTGCCCACCTGGCAGATACGCCCGTATTTCCGGGCCGCCTCCACCATCTTGCGCCCCTCAAAGATGTTGTGGCTGGCCGGTTTCTCCACGTAGACGTCGCATCCGGCCTGCATGGCCCAGATGGACTGGAGCGCGTGCCAGTGGTTGGTGGTGGAGATGGAGACGATGTCCAGGTTCTCCTTCTCCAGCATCTCCCGCATATCCTGATAGGTGCGGGGCTCGGGAAGGTCCCGCGTGGTGAAGACCCGCAGCGCCCGGTCGAAGGTGGCGGTGTCCACGTCGCATAGCGCCACGACTTCCACATCATCCATGCCCGCGAAGGCACCAACGTGGCTCATGCCGCGCCCGTTGAACCCCACGCACGCCACGCGGAGCTTCTCGTTGGGGCTCACGCGTCGACGCCTGCCCGCCGCCGCAAGCGGCGCCGGCGCCGCGGCCGCCGCCATCAGAGCCGCGGCGCTCTCCAGAAATCTGCGCCTGGAAATCTTGCTCATCGATCACATTCCTTTCCGGCGCTCCCGCCGCGCGCAGGACCGCCGCAAGACATCGCAGATAGCCACCCGTTCCGGTAAAGGCGTTATCCCGGTCCTGTCCGGATTCCTGCCCGGCGTCAGGGAACAACCCGGTACCGCCGATAATCTGTCAGACAGGAAGGGGAATCCTGAAGCGCGCGCGAATGTTAGCGTTGACAGGAGTGCGGCTTCGCCCCACCCTGCGGAAGGTCCGCCTGCGGGCTGGCCGGCCGGACAACACCAACCACTCTACAAAGGAGGTGGTGCGCAATGGACCATTACCTTAGAGGTGCTGAGGGCTGAGTTTTAGCCCCTGCAGCAGGGGTTCCAACTGAGACCTTTCAGGGGTCATGACTCTTCCCTCTCAGTTGAGCCACCTCGAAGCAAGAACGGGCCGGGACCACCGGGGTCCCGGCCCTGCTTCCGACTCACTGTCCCCCCGACGGAAAGGCCGCCTCAGAGCTCCAGCGCCTGAACCTGAGTGGCGTGGATGACCCGGCCGCCGTCCCGTCCGGCCGCTCCCCGGACGTGGACATAGCTTCCCGCGCTCAGACCGTGCGGCTGGTCGGTCCTCACGCGGACCGGCGCGCCGGCCGCTCCGTCCGTCATCAGGAACTCGTATTCGGAGAGTCCTTGAGCGAGCACCTGGCCGGCCGCCCGGACGAACATGCCGTCCAGCATCGGACCCGCCAGAGTCCGCTGATTGGCAAAGACCGGCTGCACGGCGATGATGCCGAGGATGTTGTAGTCGTCCACCCGGATGCTTCGCTCCCCGCCTGCTGAGGTCTGCAGGGTCCCCCGCACACTGATCAGCGAGGTCTCATTGCCCGTGATGAAGCCCTCCAGGCGGATGCCGCTGGAGCGGTCCGGCTCCTCGATGTAGGCGAATCCCGCCCCGAGCTTGTACAGCGCCTTGCCGCTCAGCGACACGTAACTTCCGTCTTCCAGCGCTTTCAGCTCTCCGGTCCTGTTGCCTCCGACACGGAACTGCCAGACATAGTCCTCCTGCAGCTCCAGACCGTCCTCGGACCGCAGGCCTCTCCGGACGGTGGCGGTGTAGCGCTCGCCGCTCCGCAGGGCGACGGCCGGGGTGAACGTCAGCTCGTTGAAGCTCAGCTGCAGCGTCCCCTCGACCAACTGCCCGTTGCCGTCCCGCAGCTCCAGCGAGCCGGGCTGCAGGGACGAGGGATCCATAGGCCGGCTGAAGGTGGCACGCACCGGATCCATGGCTCCCGCATAGGCTGCGTCGCGCGGGGGAGTGGTGGCGATCACCACGGGAGGATGCTCCGGCTCGCTGAACAGGAAGAAATAGATGTCCTCCACCACCCCGCCGGCGGTCACCGTGACGGGTATGGCATCCTCGTAGCTGTCCGCCAGGGCATACCACTGGGGGCTCAGCCCGTAAGAGGGGACGAACCGCAGGCGGTAGGTGCCCGGCTGGATGTAGGAGGCCGTGAATCCTCCGCCCTCCTCGAACCCCCAGATCTCAACGGTCTGGGCCACTACGCCGGGAGCGGAGTAAAGCTCCAGCGTGCCGAACACCTCTGGCGGCCCCCCGGCATCCATCGCAAAGGCCCGGCCCTTGATGGCGCCGCGCGTGGGGGCGTTCACCACCTGCAGGGCGCCCACCCGGTAGGGCGAGCCGTTCGGGTTGCCGGTGGAGACGAAATACGTTCCGGGCTTGCAGCCCTCCTTCAGCCGGGCCGTTCCGTAATAGCGGCGCCCCCCGTCGAAGAACTCACCGTCCGGCCACCCGTCGATCGGGATGTCCCAGCTCACCCCTCCGAGCGGAGTGACAGCCTCGGCGAACAGGGCGATCGTCTGAGCGCCCGAGTTGTCCACCACCGCCGGCGAAGCCCCCACCGCCAGGATCTTGGGCGAATCCGGCACCGTGACCGTCACGGGATACTGCCGGGTATAGCCGTCGGGAAAGATGGCGGTCAGCGTGGTGGAGCCGTTGTCGACGGCAAGGAACTGGGGCCCCTCCCAGGGGTCGCGGTAGACCGCGAACACGCCGGGGTTGCCGGAGACCACCTGAATGTCGGCATCGTCAATCTCCGCCGGCAGGCCGTCCGAGGCGGTGATCCGCCCGTCAAGAAACACCTTGCCCTGCGCAGTGGCCACGATCTCCGTCAGCGGGATGTTGGACTCTTCGCTCGCGTAGATCTCCAGGCTGGCCACGGTCAGCACGTGCAGGGTGAGAGGCACCACCCGGGGAGCGAGACCGCCGCCTGTGGCCTGGATCGTCCACTCATACGTTCCCGGCCCCAGGCTGGCAGTGTCCAGGATGAGCACCGTCCCTCCCCGGGCCCGGACGGGCGACGGGGTGAAGCGCGCCACTCCCGCCGGAGCCTCCGGAACGGAGAAGCTGACACCGCCGGGAGAAGAAAAACCGTTCTGGAAGTCCACGCGCACCAGGATCTTCCTCTTCGTCCCCTTGATGACCCGGTGCTCCACATCGTCCGTCCTGACCGTGTAGTGCGGCGACGTCACCGAGAAGGGGTACACTCCGTCCGACGCGACATAGGCGTTCGTCACCACCACCGCGCCGCTCGAGGCCGGATCGGAGATGCGGGCCACAATCCGGGTATCCGACCAGCTCAGCACCGTCACCCCGGCCGGGGATCCGCCGACCTGCACGCCGGATCCCGGCACCTGGGACGCGCCGAACCCGGTGCCAGAGATGGTGATCTCCGTTCCGTAGGGGCCAGCTCCCGGCGTGACAGATGTGAGAGCCGGAACCGGTCCCACGGTGACTCCGGCAATGAGCATGCTGACGTCGTCGACCTGGAAGTCGCCGTAGTCCTCCCGCACCAGCCCGAACTTCGTGATCTTGACGGCGCCGGCCGGGACCGTGTAGTTGACCTGCCTGGTCACCCAGCCCGGCGATGCCGGGTTCTCAACCCCGAACACACGCGCCCTGCGGAACTTGCCGGCCGGATCAACGTACTCCAGCCAGACCGCGATGGCCGCTCCGGGGCCCGACCCACCTGACTGAATCTTTACAGAGACGACGGCCGTCTTGCCGGCAGCGCCCGTGACGTTCATGTTCTGGAACAGCACCAGTCCGGTATAGCTCCAGTCGGGAGTCGTCAGGGACACGAAGCGGTTACCGCCGGCGGACTGGAGCGGGTTCCACGGATAGAGGGGCGGAGCCACCATCCAGCCGTCCATTCCCGCTTCGAACGAGCCGTTCCGAACGACCTCGGTCTGGCCAAATGCCGCCGCGGCCCCGCCGAGCGCCAGCACCGCGGCCAGCACTGCCAGCGTGCGAACCTTGAAGTGGAACATTTTCCAGAGCCTCCCGTATCCAAAATGCGGGACCGAAGGGAATGCGTCCCGCTGCAAAGCACTGCGACAGGCGCTTCAGGAGTTGCCGCACCTTTACCTCGTTCCACAGGATACGCCAACTCCGTCACGAACGAAACTGTGCATTTTACCGGTGCTGGCAGGAAAGGAGGTTCACTGATTGGAGCTGCGATGGGCCGTCCCCGGCTTGATTGCGGTCGGTTCCCTGCCCCGCGGGCCTCAGGACGTGGAGAGGCTGAAACGCGGGGGCATCGGGGCTGTGCTGTCCCTGCATCCGGTCTCCTTCCTGACGGCCGAGGCGATGCGGGAGGCGGGGATGGCTCATCGGACGGAGGAGGTGGAGGACCTGTCGGCCCCGTCTCCGGCGCAGATGGACCGTCTGCGAGCCCTGATGGATTCCTGGGCACAGCAGGGGCTCGCGATTTATGTTCACTGCTACGCAGGCATCGGCCGCAGCAGGACCGTGGCCGCCGCCTGGCTGAGTCTGAGGCTCGGTTCAGTGGAAGCCGCCTTCCAGAGCGCCGGGCTTCTCCAGACGGCCGGGCAGCGTGCCTTTGTGGTGGAATACTTCCGGCTGCGGGCTTCCTCGCGCGGGATCGAGAACGCAGGAAACCCGCCCGGGCACGCATAACTGAGCGGCGGAGCGCCGGCAGAGGCGCCCCCCGGAGCAAGGAGGATTCCCATGCACAGGTTCGTTCCCGGTCTGGTCGCAGTGTCCTCACTGGCGACCCTGATTTTCGCACCCGCTGAAGCTCCGGCGCAGACGGAGAAGGCAGCCGGCAACGGTATGGCGGCCGTTGTGGCGCGCCACGAGGCCGCAGTGGTCTCGGTGAAGTCGGTCGCGTCGATGAAAATGTCCTTCGGAGGCCGTGAGGCTACCGAGGAACAGCAGGAGAACGAGTGCAGCGGCATCGTTGTGAGCCCGGCGGGGCTCGTGCTGGTCAGCCTGTCGGGCGTCGACCCGTCGGACATGTTCGGGGAAATGATGAAGGAGATGGGCGAGGAATCCGACCAGATGACTTTCTCGGCGGAGATCAAGAGCCTCACCATCCGCCTTCCCGACGGGAGCGAGGTCCCGGCGGAGGTGGCGATCCGTGACCGGGACGTGGACATCGCGGTGCTGAAGCCCCGGGCCCAGCTGCCCGCCCCCCTGAAGCACGTGGACCTCTCCGACTCGGCGGACGTCTCTCTGCTGGATGAGGTGATCCTGATCTCGCGGCTCGGAAAGTCCGGCAGCTGGACCACGGTGGCGGATGTGGACAGGGTCAAAGGCGTCTTAACGAAGCCGAGAAAGATGTATTTCCTGCCGTTCTCGGTTTCGGGAGAGGACTCCGATGTCGGAGCGCTGGTCCTCACCGCAGACGGAAAGGTGGTCGGGATTCAGACCTACCACCGGGTGGCCAGCTCCGGTACGAGCAAGTCCGGATATTACCTAGTGGTGATGCCCGCGAAGGAGCTTCTTCCCGTGGTGAGGCAGGTGCAGTAGAGAGCTTCCTGCCGCGCCGTCAGCAGGACCTGAGGCCAGTCGCCGGGCCCGCCCGGAGCGCCGCTGCCGGGGCCTCAACGGGATGATGCCAGCCCTTCCGAAGGTTGCGCGGCTCAGGAGGCGTCAGCGGGAGGGGAGGAGTCCTCATCCGCCGGAGGCTGGACCTCCTGCGGCGCGGCCTTCCTCGGGCGCCGGCCGGAAGAGACCCGTGAGACAGCCGGCCGCAGCTCTTCCTGCTGGCGCCCGGATCCCTCATCCTGAGTGCGCTCCTCTTCCGGCAGAAGAATGCGGGTCTCGGCTCCCGTGGAGACGAACACGTCCCGCTGCCCGGCCTTGAACCAGAACAGGCGGCTGTTGCGGCCCAGGCTTCGCGCGGCCACCAGCATCAGATCGCCGGTGTCCCGCACACCGCCGCGCGCGGCAGCCGCTCCGCCCGAGATCTCCCGCAATGCCCTGCGGAACCAGACGAGCATCCAGACGCCCGCCAGCAGCAAGACCGCCAAGCTCCCGAGCACCACGTAGACCCACGGCCCGTGGATCGCCGGGCCTGTCAGGCCCTCCGCCTCCGCCAGGCGCCGGGCCTCAGGGCTGATGGTTTCCAGGGTCTTGTCTTCGGGAAAGAGGCGCTCGTCCGGAGCGGGCGCGGTCCTGACAGGAGCCGCGGGAGGCTTCTCCGGAGCGGCGGGCGTATCCGGCGATGGAGCCGCGGGGGCCGTCTTCGCGGGCGCAGGGGCGGGCGAAGGCGTCTGTTCCGCCGGAGCGGGCGCTCGCCCGGGAGCCGGCCCGGAGGGCTCCACGGCAGCCGGCGGAGGCGCCTGAACGGCCTTTTCTGCGGGAGCCTCAGGCTCCACCGCCTTCGCCGGCGGCACCGGAACGCGCACCGCCATTCCCGCAAAGACGCGGTCCGGGTTCTTCGGATCGGGAAGACGGGAGCGGTTCAGGCGGATGACCTCCCCCAGCGGCACGCCGTACTTCTTCGCCACATCCGCCAGCCCCTCGCCCCGCTTAAGGTAGTAAACGGTGTAGGACTGCCGCTGCGCGGCGGGCGCGCCGGAAGGAGCGGAAAGGCAGGAGGGGCAAAACCAGAGAAGAATCGCCGCGGCGAGAGCCGCGCAGGGACTGATGGAGTGGAACTTCCTGAGCAAAATCATGATCCCCCGTGACTCCTTTTGCGCTCCGCCCGGCCTTCCTTTGCCGGATCAGTAGATGATACCAGCAGCGCATCCCCCGCGCAAGAGCGCCGGCGCCCCTGCCAGCGCCGTATTCAGCCTGCCGCCGGAGACGGCTCCCCGGGCTCCCGGACGAACAGCAACGTCAGCAGGAACGACAGAAGCAGACACCCCGCCGCCAGGTAGATGGGAGCGTCGTGCTGGTGCATTCCCAGGACCGGACCGTTCGCGTGGTAGAGCGCCCCGCCCAGCACCGCCCCCAGGATCGCCCCGAAGCCCTGCGCCATCCCGGCCGCGCCGAGCACCGAGCCGCGCTGGTCCTCCCCCACCACCTCCGTCAGCAACGCCATCCACGCCGGGAAAGCCAGCAGAAAGCCCACCCCCACGATGAGCGCTCCGCCCGCAAGGATGTGATAGGACGGCACCAGCGGAACGCACCAGAGCGAGATCCCGCACAGGAAGACTCCGGCGCGCACCGACCTCAGGCGACCCCAGCGGTCGCCCAGCCTGCCCAGAGGAACGGCCAGCAGGCCGATGACAATCGCCGGGACCAGAAACAGCGAGCCGAAGGTCTTCTGGTCGATGCCGAACCGGTCCAGCGCATACAGCTCCACCACGGGGATGAGCATGCCGATCCCGAGGAAGGTGGTGAAAGCGATGATCAGAAGCCGCCACACCCTGGCCGCCGCGGCAAGCATCGGCCGCAGCCCCGTCCATCGCTCCGCCGCGAGCCCTTCCGGCGCCGGTGCGGCCGATCCCGGCTTTCCGCCCCGCACGAACAGCAGGGCAGCGAGCGCGGTCGCCGCGAAGAGGCCGGCCGAAAGGTGGAACGCGGCGCTGTAGTTGGGCTGTCCCGGCGAGCCCGCCAGGCTGTTCACCCATCCGCCCACCAGTGGGCCGAACGCAAGACCCACCATGTAGGAGACGTTCAGCATCCCCATGCCGGAGCTGCGGTGACGCCCGGGCGTGGCATCGCCCACCGCGGCGAAGATGGCCGGCCAGAACGCGGCCGCCCCCAGCCCGTCGAAGATGCGGACCAGCACCAGCAGGAACGGGTTGACCGTGGTCAGAATCAGCAGAGACGCGGCGCCGCTCATCAGCGGTCCGGCCACCATGAGAGGCTTCCGGCCGAACATATCGCTCAGCGTCCCCAGCCCGGGCCGTCCCAGCGCCTCGGCCAGCAGGAAGGCGCTCATGATGGTCCCCACATGGGCGCCCAGTCCCACCCCCTTCGAGATATATGCCGGAATGGCCAGCACGTTGACGACGGCGTAACTGAGTTCGGCCAGGCAACAGATGACCGCCAGAGGCAGTACGGGACGGATCCAGCCTCCCGGAACGACGCCCGGCTCTGCGTCCGCGCCGGGCTTTGACATGGGGTGAGTTTGCGTGGGCATTGACCTTCCGGCAAGGCGGGGGAAGGACGCTCCGTGGAAGGCCCCGCCCCCGCATCCCGCTCTCAGCCGTCAGGCGTTGATGAGGACCTCTTTGCCCTTTTCGCTGGACTCGTAAATGCCGTCCAGGATGAGCTGGGTCATCAGAGCCTGCTCGCCGGTGACGAGAGGATCACGATTTTCGCGGATGGCCGCAAAGAACTCCTTCAGCTCCGCTTCGTACGTGTTCACCTGCGGAAGCAAGGTGGGCTCCTCGACGATCAGGCGCTGATGGCGCTCTTTATAGATGCGGAACGGATCGATGTCCGAGCCTCCCTCGGTGCCGAGCAGCGTCACGTTCAGTTCGTCCTTTCGGATGTTGGCCACGAAGCTCGCTTCGATGGACAGGGTGGCTCCGTTCTCGAAGCGCACGAACCCGGCCGCGTAATCCTCCACGGTATATTTCGCCGGGTCCCACTCGCCCCACGGATTGAAGACGCCCTTCCGGTTTCCGAACTTGGTGTAGCACTGCCCGGAGACCGCCACCGGCCTGGGATGGCCCATCAGGTACAGGGCCATGTCCAGCATGTGGACTCCGATGTCGATCATGGGGCCTCCGCCCTGCTTGTCCTTCTCGATGAACACTCCCCAGGCGGGCACGCCGCGCCTGCGCAGGGCCCAAACGCGGGCGTAATAGATCTCGCCCAGTTCGCCCGCGTCGATCATCTTCTTCAGCAGCTGCACGTCGGAACGGAAGCGCTGGCACTGCGCCACCATCAGCTTGCGGTTGTTCTGGCGCGCCGCCCGGACCATGGCTTTCGCCTCTTCTGCGTTCATCGCGATCGGCTTCTCCACGATGACGTGCAGTCCGGCATTGAGAGCGTCTATGGTGGGCTGCCTGTGATACAGGTTCGGGGTGCAGATGTCCACCGCGTCCAGCTTCTCGTTCTTGAGCATTTCCCTGTAGTCGGAGTAGACCTTCGGCCTGCCCTCGAACAGATCCGCGGCCTGGCGCGCCGCATCCTCGCTGACGTCGGCGACGGCGACGACCTCCACATCGTCCATCTTCTGCAGGGGAGGCATATGCGCTCCCCGCGCGATGCCTCCGGCGCCTATGAAGGCGAGCTTGATCTTGTCGGCCACTTGTGTTGCAGTCCTCTTTCCTGAGATTCGGGGAAGGCGCCGGCTGCAGGCAGCGCGGCGGAGCCTTGCCCGGGCCATCCGGCCGCAGGAATGGTTATCCGCCCTCCCCCCTCCCTCCTGCGCCCCGCCCGCGGTGAATCAGCCGCCGGAGCCGTTGCCGGCCCTCTCGAGCTTCGCGTAGGCCAGCAGGAGCTTTTTCAGGCCCACGCCTCCCGCGAACATCACTGTCACCTGCGCCTCGTCGCCCCGCCCCGTCGCGCTGATCACCACCCCCGTCCCGAACTTCGGATGCGTGACCCGGTCGCCCTCCCGGAAAGGCGAGTCGCTGTCGTTGGTCACCACGGTGCGGGAGCGAGCGGACGCAGCCGCCCACCCGTCCGTTACGGCGGAGGGCGCCTGCCCCTCGGCGAAATAGTGGGCGGGGATGTCCCTGACGAATCGGGAGAGCGTGGAGCGCGCGCTCATCCCGTAGGCCATCCTGCGGAACGCGTAGGTGAAGTGCAGCTCCTCTTTGGCCCGTGTCATCCCGACGTAGCAGAGACGGCGCTCCTCTTCCAGCTGACGCGGCTCCGTGAGCGAACGGGAGTGCGGAAAGATTCCCTCCTCCAGCCCGGTCATGAACACCACGGGGAACTCCAGCCCCTTCGCGGAATGAAGAGTCATGAGCACGACGCTGTCCGCCCGGTCGTCCAGGCTGTCCACGTCGCTCACAAGCGCCACCTGAGCGAGGAACGCCTCCAGCGACGTATCCTCGGCCTGCGTGTCGAACAGTGCGGCCACCGACACCAGCTCCTGAAGGTTTTCGATGCGTCCGCGGGCTTCCACGGTGCGCTCGTCTTCCAGCTCCTTCAGATATCCGGTGCGCTCCAGGACCTCCTTCATCAGATCGCTGACCGGCAACTGGGAGGCGCTGGATTTCAGGCCCCCGATCAGCTCCACGAACTCACGCAGAGCCCGCGCCGCTTTCGGCTGGAGGCCGGCGAGCGTTTGGCTGTCGCCTGCCGCTTCGTAGATGCTGACTCCCCCCGCGGCAGCCGCCTCCTCCAGGCGCAGGACCGTGGCCGCCCCGATCCCCCGCGCGGGAACGTTCACGATGCGCTTGAAACTGATGTTGTCCGCGCTGTTCGCCACCAGGCGCAGGTAGGCGATGATGTCTTTGACCTCCTTGCGCTCCCAGAACCGCACCCCTCCGATGATGCGGTACGGGATGCGCCGGTGCATGAACACCTCCTCGAACGGCCGGGACTGGGCGTTGGTGCGGTAAAGCACGGCAAAATCCGACGGACGCCGTCCCCTGGCCATCTGCTCCTGAATGGCCTGGGCCACCAGGTCGGCCTCATGCTGCTCGTCGGCGGCTTCCCAGAGGGTGAGCGGAACGCCGGGCCCGTTCTCGGTCCAGAGCTTCTTGTCCGCCCGTCCCTCGTTCGCGCTCACCACCTCGTGAGCCGCATCCAGGATGATCTGCGTGGAGCGGTAGTTCTGCTCCAGCTTCACCACGCGGGCGTCCGGGAAATCCCTCTCGAAGTTCAGGATGATGCCGATGTCTGCCCCCCGCCACGAGTAGATCGACTGATCGTCGTCGCCCACCACGGTGATGTTGCGGTGCTCCTGTGCCAGCAGCTCCACGAAGCGGTACTGGGAATAGTTGATATCTTGGTACTCGTCCACCAGTACGTGGCGGAACTTCCGGCGGTACTGCTCGCGGGCGTCCTCCCTCTCCTCCAGCAGCCGCACCGCGAACACGATGAGGTCATCGAAATCCAGCGCGCGCATCTCGCGCAGCTTGCGCGCATACAGCCGCCAGACGCCCGCCACCGTCGCTTCGTAGACGCCGGAGTGTTTCTTCACATAGGAGTCCGGGTCCAGCAGCCTCTCCTTGGCGTGACTGATGGCGGACAGGACTCCCCGGGCCGGGTAGCCCCGCTCGGGGATGTTGAGCTCGTGCAGGCACTCCTTGATGAGCCGGATCTGATCCTCATCGTCGAAGATGACGAAGTTGCGGTCCAGCCCGATCTTCTCTCCGGAAAGGCGCAGCAACCTTGCGCAGGTGGAGTGGAAGGTGCCCGCCCAGACCTCACCCGCGGCCCTCTCCCCCAGCAGAGCTTCGATTCGCTCCTTCATCTCGCGGGCGGCGCGGTTGGTGAAGGTGACGGCAAGGATCTGATCCGGCCGCGCCAGGCCCTGCTGGATCAGCCAGCCCACCCGGTGCGTGAGCACGCGCGTTTTCCCGCTGCCCGCGCCGGCGAACACCAGAAGCGGCCCGCCCGGATGGGTCACGGCCTCTTTCTGACGCGGGTTGAGCCCGGCAAGGATGTCGGTCATCGGATGATCGTGAGCAGAAGCGGCAGGCTCACCACGGATCCCAGCGTGGTGACAAGCGTGACCGCCGCGACAAACGGGCCGTCCGAGCCCCCGCGCGCGGCCATCACGCCGGCGATGATGGACACGGGCATACCGGCCTGAAGCAGGGTGACCTGCCGCGCCAGCCCGTGCACTCCGAACAGGGTCAGTATGGCATACATGATGACCGGCATGCAAAACAGCTTCATCGCCGCGGCCACCAGGATGGGCCCCCGGCTCCCCTCGAACGACCGGGCCGACAGCATCAGTCCAACGCTGATCATGGCGAGCGGCAACGTGCAGGCGCCCAGACGCTCGAGCGCCCCCGTCACGGCCTCCGGGATGGCCAGCGGCGTCAGCAACGCGCCCAGAGCCATGGCCGGGATGGCCGGCAGGCGGCGAGGCGAGAGCACGTCGCGGATGGAGGCGTGGCTGCCGCCGTACTTCGACGCCAGCCACAGCCCCAGCGTATACACGGGCAGCGACATCGCCAGCTCGCTGTAGATCATCGCCACCACCAGCGCCTGCGGATCGCCGCGGAACGCCGCGTCCACCACCGGGATCCCCATGAACGTCGTGTTCCCGAAGCTGGCGGCCATCATGAACGCTCCGGTCCGCGGACGGGACAGCCCGAGCGCCCGGGCGGCCTGCCGCGCGATCAGGAGGCTCACCACGTTCGCGGCATTGCCCGCCGCCACCACCAGCGCCAGCGTCCAGGAAAGCTTCTGGCCGTAGAAGATGCCGAACGCCAGCGCGGGGACCGTCGCATAGATGATGATCGAGTTGATAACGCGGCCGTCAGACTGCTGCAGGACGTTCAGCTTCCGCAGCAGGACGCCGGCAAACAACAGGAGAAAGACGGACAGAACGGGTGAGAAGGTCTCCATTGTCAGGAAAGGCATTGTAGATGGACAGCCGCGATGCCTGCCAGATTCGCACATCCCTGGCAGGGCCGGCTACAATGCCTTCAAAAAGCCCCCTCAGGGGGGCGGGAGGGAGTGGACGGGGATGCCCCTTTACGAACGCCACGTGTTTGTCTGCACGACGGGCAAGGACTGTCCGAACCGCGGAAGCCAGCAGGTGCGGGACACGCTGAAAGCCCTGGTCCGGGAGGCCGGTTTGCCGGTCCGCGTGAACAATTGCGGATGTCTGGGGGAGTGCGGGCGCGGCCCGAACGTGGTGGTCTACCCGGAAGGGCACTGGTATCAGGCCGTGGGACTGGACGATCTGCCGGGCATTGTGGAGTCCCTGCGCGCCGGGAGCCCCGTTTTGCGGCTGCTGAACCCCCGGCATCACCCGGAAGCCGGAGACCGCTGAAAAAGGGCCGCCCGGCGTTCAGGGGCTGCCCGCCGCGCGGCCCGGAGCAGGGATGGTATCGGCGTTCATATCTCAGCGGCCGGAGCGCCCGGGCCTTGGAGCCGCTCAGGCGGCCTGATGTTCGACCTGAAACTGGCGTAGATCGAGGATGAGCCGGACCTCCCCCGGCGACCTCTGTTCCATCCGGGCGATCTCCTCGCAGGAATGCCCCTTGTCCGCCAGAAGCCAGACGCGCTCCACCGGATCCTCGAGAACCGCTTGATCCTCGATGGCGGAAGGCGGGAGAGCCGTCCCGGCTTCCACAGGAGAATCCGCGGCGGGAGTCTCCACCTCAGCGCGCGCGAGCACGGCGTCCACCGGGACCGTCCGCGAAAGCTTGTCCAGCACGATTTCCGCCTTGGCGACGGCCAGGTTCACCCGGGCCGTGGCGTCATCGGCCGCCGCCCTCAGATCAGAGATGAGTCCTTCGCAAGCTTCCTGCAGCGCCATCAGGTCCGCAGGGGTGAGCGCTTCCGAATCGCGGGCGGTTCTGGCGCTGACCGTGGCCCACTGGGCCGCCTTCCAGAACACGAGCACGAATCCCGCGATCAGAGCGTAGACCGTGAGCTGATAGATATCCATCGGTGACCTCGTTCTCCTCGAGCCCTGGCCCGCACTGCTCTCCCTCTCAGGCGGTCTCGTCGATGACATGTTCGGGGGGAGCGCTGTCCTTCGCGCCCTTCTCTTCCCCTTCGGCTTCGTCGCCGGTGTGGCCGCGCCCGCCCAGCGGGGAACGCTCGCGGGCGTCCCGGTCCATCGACCGGCTGGATCCGCTGACCCCGGTGAGGGGCTGCAGCGGAGGCGAAACATCGGTCGGCCTGATCAACATGGCTGCCGGTCCTCTCGGCAATCGAACCCGGCGGGCCGGTCCCTTCCTGACAGGAGCTCCCGCCGGACCACCGCGCGCGGCGCGCCCCCGCTTCGCCTGGCGGGATGCTACGCCGCCATGAACATCACATCAAGCCAGCAGGCCAGCCGGGTCTGCAGCTTCAGCACCGCCCGGGTGTGCAGCTGACACGCCCGGGACTCGGTCACCCCGAGCACGCGGCCGATCTCTTTCAGAGTCAGATCCTCGAAATAGTAAAGGCTGATGACGGTCTTCTCGTTATCCGGCAGCTCCTCTATCGCTTCCACCAGAAGCCGCCGAACCTGCGAGTTCTCCGCTGCCCGCTCAGGGTCCGCACCGGAATTATCGGCGAGTGTCCCCGCAAAATTGAGGTCTCCCATCTCGGAGATCATCTCCTCGAGGCTCTGCTGGGCCGAGGCGTTCGCCGCCTGCAGCAGTTCCCCCAGCTCGGCCTCACTGATCCCGAGCTCAGCGCAAAGCTCCTCATCGGTCGCGGAGCGGCCCTCGCGCATCTCGATGCGCGCCATCGCCTCCCGCAGCCGCATCTCGTTCTGGCGCACCGAGCGGGGCAGCCAGTCCAGACCCCTCAGCGCGTCGGAGATGGCTCCCCTGATGCGCACCGGGGCATAGGCCTCGAACGGCCGGCCCCTGTCCGGGTCGAACTTTTCGATGGCGTCGATCAGCCCCAGCACGGCATAGCCGTAAAGGTCGTCCCGCGTGAAGGCCGCGTGCGGGGGAAGGTGCAGCCGCTCTGCCCCCGCCTTAGCCAGGTAAGCGTAGCGCTCGATCAGCTCCCGGCGGGCGCTCTCGTCGCCCCGCTTCTTGTAGCGCTCCCACAGTCCGCGCGTGTCTTCCGTTCGAGCGAGCACCGGCATCAGTGCGTATCCTCACCGGCAGCGTCCCGGGCGGGCCTGCCGGACTGTTCCAGCGACAGCACCAGGCCGCTCAGCACCCCCGCAACGTACCGGACGGCGAAGAACACCGCGATGGACTTCAGGACGCAGACCAGCAGGTCCTGTCCTCCCGCCACGCACACATACAGAGTCACGGCGAAGCAGCAGGTGGCGAGCATCGTTCCGATCCACGCATAGAGCGAGCGCATCTCGATCACCTCCGGCTTCCTCCCGCCTCGACGCCCGATGCGCCCATCATGACATCAGGTCCTCCATCACCCGCAGGGCCAGCGACCGGGCATCCGCCGGGACCAGTCCGCCCGCCAGCGCCTGCCCCTCCGAGAGGAACGACACCGCCGCCGGAATCTCCTGACAGATGGCCAGAAGGGGAATATTCGAACCGGCTTCGTCCAGCTTGGTCAGGATGACCCGGCGGGGATCCACCGCCCCGAATGCCTCCAGCGCCACGCGCCGGGACTCGCGGGAAAGATTGGCGGGCAGCACGAGAAGGGAGCAGATCCTGCCGTCTCCCAGCAGAGAGCGCAGCCCTCTCAGATACTCAGCATCCGCCGGAGAGCCTCCCGGCGTGTCCACCAGCACGATGTCCTCCGAGGCGAAGCGGTCCAGCGCGCCACCCAGCGAGGAAGCGTCCAGGCACAGCTCGAACGGAATCCCCATTGTGGACGCAATCCTCTCCAGCTGCTCCGCAGCCCCGATGCGCGCTCCGTCGCAGGAGACGAGGGCAACGGAGCGCTTCTCCCGGAAGCGGCAGGCGGCGGCAAGCCGCGCGGCGCAGCTGGTCTTGCCCGCGCCCGTCGGCCCGGTCAGCGCCCAGACGGCCGTCCCGCTTTCCGGAAGGGGCAGCGGGGCGCAGGAGAACAGGCACTCCCACTGCGCCGCGGCCTCCTCCGGCGAGGAGCACTCCGGCAGTGACCGGGCGATCTGCGCCGCGAGCGCCGCCTCCACGCCCGCATCCCTGAGCCTGCGCTCCGGCCCGGGAGCCGCCTTCGTATGCGCCGCCAGCACACCCTCCCCCACCAGCGACACCAGGGCTTCTCTGAGCGCGGCGACCTCGGCCGCCACGGCATCGGATGGCTCCGGCCCCCGGTCCGCGGGCGAGGGGCGCGACGGGGAGGGCTCGGGCCCGGTCAGCACCGCCGGACCGGTATCCACGGCCGCCACCAGCTCCACCCTGGGCCTCCCGGCGCCCCGGGCGCCGGGCAAAGGGCGCACCTCGCGCGTGTTCAGGATGACGGCGTTGTCGCCCAGCTCACGGCGGGCCTGCTCCATCGCCTCGCGCAGAGTGTCGGCTTCAAACTTCCTGATCTTCATCTTCGACGCTCACCATTCCCAGCGATTCGATGTTCACTCCCGCGGCAATCTCGTTGTAGGACAGCACGACGAGCTGCGGGAAGCTGCGCTCCACAAGCCTTCTGAAGTGCAGCCGGACCGGCGGGGACACCAGCGCGATCGGCTGACGGCCCTCGCGCGCCATCCTTTCCATGCACTCCCGCACGGCCAGCAGCAGACGCTGCAGCAGGGCGGGGTCCACGATGCAGCGCTGCCCGTTCTCGGTCTGGCGGACGGACTCGGCAAGGAGCTTCTCCAGCTTCGGATCCACGGTGAAGACATACAGACGCCCGTCCGCCTCCAGATGCTGCCGGGTGATCTGCCGGGCCAGGCGCTCGCGGACGCGCTCCACCAGGATGTCGGAGTCCTTGGTCAGCCGGGCCCAGTCGGCAAGGCATTCCATGACGGTCACCATGTCGCGGACGTCCACGCGCTCGTCCAGAAGACGGGCGATCACCTTCTGCACCTCCCCCACGGTGAGCAGCCCGGGCACCAGCTCCTCCACCACCACCGGCGCCCGCTCCCGGATGGAATCCAGAATGCCCTGAACGTCCTGCCGCGAGAGGATCTCGCCCGCGTGGGACCGGATGACTTCGGAGAGGTGGGTGATGATCACCGTGGTGCAGTCCACCAGCGTGCAGCCCTGCGACTCCGCCACGCTCCGGTCCTGCTCGGCGATCCAGACGGCAGGCAGCCCGAAAGCGGGTTCCTTCGTGCGGAGCCCGGGCAGGTCCGGAGTGCCGCCCGCAGGGTTCATCGCCAGCAGCTGGCCGGGATAGGCCTCGCCGCGGGCCACCTCCACGCCCTTCAGGCGGAACACGTATTCCATGGGACGCAGCTGCAGGTTGTCGCGCACGCGGATGGGCGGCACCACAAAACCGGAGTCAGAGGCCAGCTGCCTCCGCAGCGCTGTGATCCGATCCAGCAGATCCCCTCCCTGGGTCCGGTCCGCAAGCGCGATGAGGCCGTAGCCGATCTCCACCACCAGCGGATCCACTCCCACGAGCGAGGCCAGGTTCTCCGGAGCTCTGGGGGCCTCCGTCTTCTTCTCCTCGGCGGGCGGAGCCTCGGGCGGCCTGCTGATGACCATCGCGAAAAGTCCCGTCAGAGCCCCCACCAGCAGGAAGGGCGCCTTGGGGATGCCCGGCACCAGCCCCAGCGCAAGAAAGACCCCGGCCGCGGTGGCGATGGCTTTCGGCTGGGCAAGGATCTGGCCCACCATGCTGCGCCCCAGGTTGACGTCGGAGGAGGCCCGGGTGATGATCAGGCCCGTGGCCGTGGAGATGAGCAGCGCCGGGATCTGCGTCACCAGCCCCTCGCCGATGGTCAGGAGGGTGTAAGTCTGGAGGGCGGTGGTGAGATCCATCCCGTGCTGCAGGATGCCCACGGTGAACCCGCCCAGGATGTTGATGATGATCATCACGACGGCGGCGATGGCGTCGCCGCGGACGAACTTGCTGGCGCCATCCATCGCGCCGTAGAAGTCCGCCTCCTGTGCCACCTTCTCGCGCCGGGCGCGCGCCTGAGCTTCGTCGATGAGCCCGGCGTTCAGGTCCGCATCAATGGCCATCTGTTTGCCGGGCATGGCATCCAGCGTGAAGCGCGCGGCCACCTCCGCCACGCGGCCGGCGCCGTTGGTGATCACCACGAACTGGATGATCACCAGGATGATGAACACCACCAGCCCGACCACGTAGTTCCCGCCAACCACCACGGAACCGAAGGCGTGGATCACCGCGCCCGCCTCCGCGTGCAGCAGGATGAGCCTGGTGGCCGCGATGTTCAGCGCCAGACGGAACAGCGTGACGATCAGCAACAGCGACGGGAAGCTGGAGAAATCCAGCGGCCGCACGGTGTACATCGTCATGAGCAGGATGGTGAGCGCCAGGGTGATGTTGAGGCTGAGCAGCACGTCCAGCGCCCATCCCGGAAGCGGGATGACCATCATCCCGACGATCAGCACCGCGCCCACGGCGGCCACCAGGTCCGTGGACATTCCCTGCTTTTTCACTCCGGCGTCAGCCATCGGAAGCATCCCTCAAAACCGTCAAAGGGCCCGCCCCTTCATCCGGTAGACGGCGGCCAGCACCTCGGCCACGGCCTGATACAGCTCAAGCGGCACCTCCTGGCCGACCTCCACGCTGCGGAACAGCGCGCGCGCCAGGGTGACGTTGCGGATGACGGGGATTCCGTGCTTCTCGGCGATCTCCCGGATCCTCTCGGCGATCAGCCTCTGCCCTTTGGCCAGCACCTTCGGAGCGGACATGGTCCGCGAGTCGTAGCGCAGGGCGACGGCGATACTGGTGGGGTTCACCACGACGACGTCCGCCTTCGGGACATCGCTCATCATCCGCTTCATGGACATCTCGCGCATGAGCTGGCGGATGCGGGAGCGGGTGGTCGGGTCTCCCTCCGTGCGGCGGAGCTCCTCCTTCAGCTCGTGCTTTGTCATGCGCAGTTCCTGCTCGTGCTGACGGCGCTGAATCAGGTAGTCGAAGCCCGCGATGACCAGGATGACCGCGCTCGCCCGCACCACCACCTTCCAGATCACCCCTCCGATGGCCTGGACACTGGCATCCCACGACGCGCCGGGCAGGCTGGCAAGAAGGGCGGATTCCTGCCTGAGGGTGATCCAGATGACGTAACCCACCAGCAGGATCTTGATGAAGGAACGTCCCAGCTCGATGATGGAGCGTCTGGAGAACAGCCGCTGGATCCCCTTGACCGGATCGAGCCGCGACAGCTGCAAAGCCAGCGGCTCGCCCGACACCACCAGCCCCACCTGTGCCGCCGTCCCGACCGCGGCGACCGTCAGGCCCGCCAGGAGGATCGGGAGGAGGATGGCCATCGAGACCATCACGGCATCCATCCCCAGCCTCAGGGCCAGCTCCGTGGTGAGGTCGCGCGCTGGCCATTCGGTCAGGCCGGCCCGGAACGCCTCCCGCAGCTTTTCGAGAATATGCGGCCCGGTGAAGCGAAGGGCTGCCAGCCCGGCGATCATCGCCAGGCTCGAGGACAGCTCCACGCTTCGCGAGACCTGGCCCTTCTGGCGGGCCTCGCGCCGGCGGTGCTCGGTGGGCGGTTCGGTCCTGTCTTCCAGAGGCACGGCACTAACCTCCCATCGCCCTGGCAAGCGCCATCGCGTCGCCATAGATGCCGGTCATGAGACGGGCCAGCACCACACCGATGACCGGCAGCGCCGCCAGCACCGCCGCCACCCCGACGCCGATCTTCACCGGGAAGCCCACCATCAGCAGATTGAGCTGCGGGGTGGTGCGCGCAACCAGCCCCAGGCAGATGTCGCAGAGCAGCAGCACGCCCAGGATCGGCCCGGCGATCTTGAGCGCCGTGAGGAACACGGAGACGAAGACCGCGCTCAGCGGGACCGCCGCGCGGGACAGGTCGGCTTCGGCGCCCGGTCCGATCGCGCGGTAGCTGTCCACCAGGGCCCGGATCAGCCAGTGATGCGCGCCGCTCGCCAGGAAGACCATCGTGGCGAACATCTGCAGGAACCGGGCGACGACCGGCATCTGGTTGTCGGTCACGGGGTCCACAATGCTGGAAAGCCCGAAGCCGATCTGGTGGTCCACCAGCTCGCCGGCCATCTGGGCCGCGCTGACGAGCAGAGCCGCCAGATATCCGATGGCCAGCCCGATTGCGGCCTCCCGGGCCAGCAGCACAACGTAGTCCGTCCGGCTGACGGCAAGCCCTGCAGGCATCTGCGTCAACGGAGCCACCGCCATCGTGAGATTCACGGCCAGGATGATGCGCACCTGCGCGGGCACCCGTGCGTGCCCCAGGATGGGGGCCACCGAGAAGATGCCTGCCACTCTGGCCAGCACCAGGAGTCCGCTTGCCAGATTGTCCGTCCAGGTCTCAAGCATTGCGGCTCGACCGGCTTTTCCCTAACGCACCAGCTCCGGGATGCCCGTCAGCAGCTCCCGGGTGAAGCTCACCAGCACCTTGAGCAGCCAGGGGCCGAACACCACCCCCGCGAGCACCACGGCGACGATCTTCGGCACGAACGAGATGGTCATCTCCTGAATCTGCGTGGCCGCCTGGAACACGCTGATGACCAGCCCCACGACCAGCCCCGTAAGCAGGAACGGAGCGGAGAGCACCAGCGCCATCGAGACGGCTTTCTGTCCCATGCTCAAAACCGCGGCATCCATCCTTCTCCGGCCTCGAACCTTTCCCGGGGACTGCGCCCCGTCACGGTCACGCCCGCGCCCGCTCCTTCACCGGAACGAAAGCGAAAGCGACTGGACGATGAGCTGCCAGCCGTCCACCAGCACAAAGAGCAGGATCTTGAACGGCAGGCTCACGATGACGGGGGGGAGCATCATCATGCCCATCGACATTAAAGTGATGCTCACCACCATGTCGATTACAAGAAACGGAATGAAGATCACGAACCCGATGGTGAAAGCCGTCTTGAGCTCGCTAATCAGGAAAGCGGGCGCGAGAACGTTCATCGGGATGTCGTCCGGGGTCTTCGGCTGCGGCAGACGGGCAAGCCTGACGAACAGGGCGATGTCCTGTTCCCGCGCCTGGCGCAGCATGAACTCGCGGACGGGTCTGGATCCGGCTTCGACGGCCTGGTCGAAGGTGATCTTCCGGTCCAGATACGGGCGCACCGCCTCCGTGTTGACGCGCTCCAGTGTCGGTCCCATCGTGAAGAACGTCAGAAAGAGCGCCAGTCCCAGCAGGACCGGGTTCGGGGGGACCTGCTGCGTCCCCAGCGCGCTGCGTGTCAGGGACAGAACGATGACGATGCGCGTGAAGCTGGTGCACATCAGCAGGATGGCCGGCGCGACGGAGAGCACCGTCAGCAGCAGGAGCAGCTGGACGGCGGAGGAGACCTCCTCCGGGCTGCCGGCGGGCTCCACGGCCACGGAGAGGCGGGGGATGGCCGGAGCTCCCGTCTGGGCCGCCGCCGGGGCCGAGCAGAGCAGAAGCGCCGCAAGCCACGGGAGGCAGGCTGCCATCCGGCCCGGTCGCCGAGTTGTCCGGACGCTCCGATTCATGGCCGGCTTGCGCTCCGCAGACCTCCTTAGCCTGGCCGCCCGGCCTGCAGGCGGGCGCGCATCTCGTCGATGAAGGAGCTCGTCTGGCGCAGCTCTCCGGAGACCAGCCGAGCCGGAGAGGCTTTTTCCGCCGGGCTGTTGCCTCGGCGGGCCCTTTCGGTGGTCTGCCCGCTCAGAATCCCCGCATTCAGCAGGCCCGAAAGCGTCGGAGCGTCCCGCCGGGTCTCCGGAGCGCCGCCGGCCTCTCCCGCAGCGTTGACGGCGGAGAGGATGCTCACCTGACCCTGCGCTGTGCCCACCAGCCATCGCTGCTCTCCGATGCGCACCAGATGCACGGCCGCCCCTCCCCCGAGAGGAGCGCTCTCTTCGACCTGCAGGAGGCGCTCACCAAACTTCAGCGGCCGTCCCGTCCGGGAATACAGGAACTTGAGCGCGACGATGAAGAGGTACGCCAGCGCCAGCACCAGCGCGAGGCGCGCAAGAAGCCCCGCGGCGCTGGCCGCGGCACCCAGCGCCCTCCGCAGGCGGCCTTCCGCCTCGATCCGCCTCTGCCCGTTCCCTGCGGGAGCAGCAGCGGAGGACCGTGCAGCGGGCTTCGCCGCCGTGGATTCGACCGCAGCCGGCACGGCCGGGGCCGGGACGCCGGCCGCAGGACTGGCCGGAGCGGGCTGAACCGGATTCGCCACGGCGCCCGCAGAGCTCGGCGTTGCCCGCCGGACGTATCCGCTCCGCCTTCGCGTCCCCACAGAGGCCGGACGCCAGCCGCCCGCGCTCCCCGTCTCACGGGGCTGCGCGACCGTCTGCTGCGCGATGGCGGAGGAGCCCGGGCCGGACGGCTCCGGCCGCGACTCGGCACGGGCGGCGACGGCGGAAGGCGCGGGAGCCGGCTGCGCCGGGGAAGCCGGGGCCGCTGCGACCGGATGAGAGACGGGAGGTTCGGCCGGACGGTGCGCCTGAGCGATGGAGGCGCCCGCAGAGGCCGCAAAAACGAGAGCAGCCGCCAGGACCCGGAGCCTATCCAATCCGGTCCATCCTCTCCTCGGGGCTGACCACTTCGGTAACGCGAACTCCAAAGTTCTCATCGATGACCACAACCTCTCCACGCGCGATAAGCTTGTTGTTGACCAGAAGATCCACCGGCTCGCCGGCGATCTTGTCCAGTTCCAGCACCGATCCCGGACCCAGAGAAAGCGCCTCGCGGATGGTCATCTCCCTGCGTCCGAGCTCCGCCGTCAACTGCAGCCGGATGTCCAGCAGCAGATCCAGCGAGCGGGGCGCGCCCTCCACGGCCGGGGAGCCGGGCAGCGGGCCGAACTGCACGCTCTGTGCCGCGGCGGGGGGAGTGGGCGTCCGGGCGCCGATGACGGAAGGCTCCTTCTTTGGCCGGGCGGACGAAGCGGCCGGCTGCGCTGCAGGCGGCGGTTCCGCGGCGGGAGCGGGAGCCCCGGATCCGCTCTCCTCCTGCGGCGTCTCCGCATCGCCGGCCACCACCTCGAGACCCGGATCACCCCCGGCTTCGCCCTGCGGCTCCGTTGCGGCTTGTTCTCCCGCGGGCTGCGGCTCCGCCGGCTGCTCCTGCTGAGCGCCTCCTCCGGCGGCCTGCGCCAGCAAACGATCGATCTCTTCCTGCGAAAGCGGATCGCCCATTCGACGTCTGTCCCTCCCGGCACCTCACGGGCAGGACGGGCAGGGTCCGGCTTGAACGGCTGCGCGGCGCGCAGGCTGTGCCGGATGCTGCCGGGCCTCCCGGAGCCCGGTGCAAACTGGTGCCGTATTGTTCTGCGAGTTCTCGGGGTCTTCCCGGCGCGAAGGTCAGGCGCGGCCGGCCCTCAGGAGGCGGTGCGCGCGTTGCGCCGGGTCTCGAAGTGGGGCGGACATCATGTCCGTTGTATCACTGACCCGCCCCGGGACGGGGCGGGCAGGCGGCGTCATCTTGAGCGCGATCGCCCACCTGACCCGTGATATCTGGTTTTTTCCGGGCGCCGGCCCCCGGTGCCCTTCCAGAGGGGTCCCGGCGTAAATGCCGCCCGGTCCAGCGGTATCTTCGGCTGGCTCAGGCGACTTCTTTATCCAGCAGTCGATCCCGCTCTTCGAGCGTCCTGGTGAGCTGGACGGCCAGTTTGCGGCCCAGCACACCGGGCACTGCAAGGAACTTGGGCACCCCCTGCACCGCCAGGCGGATCTCCCGGTCCACCGGCTGGTCCAGCCGCACCGTATCGCCGGGGGCGAGATCCAGAATGTCCCGGAGCGTGACCCCCGCCGTTCCCAGCACCACCGTGGCCGTCACACGACTGCCCTGAAGATGCTGCTCGATTTTGGCGCGCTCCCCCGCTCGGCCCTGCGCGTGCTCGGCCTTCTGACCCAGAGAGGAAAGGAGCGCTTCCACGCCGGAGATGGGGATGCACAAAGAGATCAGGCCGACCTGCGAAGCGGTCTGCATTTCGAAGCAGACGCTGACCATCCGGTCTCTGGGCCGCGCGATGGGATTCACCATCTGGTCGCTTCCGGCCCGCTCCAGGTGGCACTTGGCCTCCGTGAACTGCGACCAGGCGCCCTGGTACTCCGACAGAGCCACCTTCAGGACGCCCTCCATCAGTTTCAGCTCGATGGGCGTCACCGGACGGTTTGCGATCTTAGGTTCTCCCGAACCGCCCGTCATCAGGTCCACCAGCACAAAGACGATGTTGGGGTTGACCTCGATGACCGCCTTCACGCCGGCCGGCTCCAGCCGGAAGGTGGACGTGAGGGTCGGGTTCGGGATGCTTTTCAGATACTCCTCGAAGCTGCACTGGTCCAGCGTGGTGTGCCGGATCTCCAGCGTGCTGCGAAGAGTGGCCGAAAGGCGGTGCGACAGCGAAGAGGCGAAGCTGTTGTGCACGGCCTCGAGCTGGCGGAGCTGCTCCTTGGAGAACTTCTCCGGGTGCGCGAAGTCGTACAGCCGCACCTCGCGGGACCGGGAGCCTTCGCCGGCCTTCCCCGGGGCCGCCCCGCCCGACGAATAGACGGACAGGAGGGCGTCTATCTCCTCCTGGGACAGTATTCCGGACACTCTATCCCCTCCGCGAAGGCGAACAGGACGATCGCGGCCCTGCGGCCCCGCTCACTGCATCGCAAAGCTGGTGAAGTAGACATTGGAGACCTCGAGGTCCTTTACAGCGTGCTCGATGGCCTCCTGGATCTCTTTCTTGAGCTTCTCTTTGCCTTCGGCGCTCAACAGTTCGCGGTAGGTGTGGCTGCTGGTGACCCGGATGATGGTGTCCCGGATGACCGTGACTTTCGGGTCCTCGCCGCCTCCGCCATGGCCGCCGTGACCTCCGCCGCCTCCCGGAACCTCGCCCTTGACCCCCAGACTGACCTCCATCTTCAGGTAGCGGGCGGAGTCGGCATCGGCCAGGTTCAGGATGAACGGCTCGAGCGTCATGAGATGCTCCGGCTCGGGCGGGGGCTGTTTGTGCTTTTCATCCCCGGACTTGCCCTTCAGGACAAAAAAGCCCGTGCCGGCCAGCGCCAGAACGAGGACGCCGGCGAGGATGAAGATGCGAATCTTTCCGCTGTCGCCCCTCAGCATCTTTGTCATGAGCCGATACCTCTGGAAACCCCTTGCGAGTCTTGCGCCGGAGGGAACAGGGGGAGCACGCTCCCGGAGTCCGGCCTTCGCCGTATCTATCGGCAGAACGGGCCCGCTCCTGCAGGGGGCTTCGGCAGGCAAGGGTGAAGCAGCGGGGGAGCGGTCAGCGCGGGGCCGCGGTCCCGTCGGCGGCCGGCCGCAGCAGCACGATCTCCACCCGCCTGTTGCGGACGCGGGTGGCCTCGGAGGTGTTGGACGCGACCGGGCGCTGGTCGGCGTAGCCGGCCGCCGAAAGCCGCCCGGCCGGCACGCCCTGACCGATCAGAAAACGCACCACCTCCGTCGCCCGGGCCGTGGACAGCTCCCAGTTGGAGGCGAACTGGCCGGAACGCACCGGGAGGCTGCAGGTGTGTCCCTCCACCCGCACATCGTTCGGCACTTCACGGATCAGCGACGCGATCCCCCGCAGGATAGCCCGAGCCTCGGGCCGGATGCGCGCCTCACCCACCGGAAACAGCACGCTGTCGGACAGCAGCGTGACCACCAGTCCGCGCTCGTCCGATCCGAGCAGCACTTTGCCGTCCAGCCCCTGCCTCTCGATCTGCCCCTTCAGGCCCCGGATCAGGGAGTAGGGAACGCCGGCGACGGTTCCGCCCGCCTCCAGGGGCCGGATCCCCGCGCCCCGGGAAGGTCCGCGCGCCGCAAGGCCCTGGCCCCGATGCTCCTCTCCGAAGCCGCTGCGGATGGACAGGGCCACCTCCTGAAAGCGCGCAAGGTTCAGGATGGACATGGAGTAGAGCATGATGAAGAAGGCCATCAGCAGGGTGATCATGTCTGCGTAGGTTAGCAGCCAGCGCATCGGGCCGCCCGAGTCGTGGCCGCCTCCGCCTGCCGCTTTCCCCTCTGAAAGCCTCGAGCGCATCGTTCAGGCCGCCCGTATCCCGGCCTCGCGCGTGGACTCGTCGCGCAGGCGGCCGGCGCGGCTCTGCAGTTCGGGAGACAGGAACGCCAGCATCTTCATCTGAACGATGCGGGGGTTGTCACCCGACTGGATGGCCAGCACGCCTTCGATGATCATCTCGCAGACGGCCGCCTCCTGCTCGGAGCGGTAGCGGAGCTTGTTGGCCAGCGGAAGCAGGAACAGGTTGGCCAGCATCACCCCGTAAAGCGTGGCCAGGAACGCCGCCGCGATGGCCGGTCCCATTTTCCCGGGCTCGCTCAGACTGTTGAGCATGTGGATCAGCCCCATCACCGTCCCGATGATGCCCATCGTGGGAGCCAGCCCCCCTGCGGTGGCCAGCATCTCCGCCCCGCGGCGGTGGCGCTGCAGCATGGAAGCGATATCGGTCTCCAGGATCTCCCGGATGAGCTCCGAGGGCGTCCCATCCACCACCAGTTCGATGCCCTTGCGCATGAAGCGGTTGTCCAGCCTGCGGGCGCTGGTCTCCAGCCCCAGAACCCCTTCCTGCCGGGCGCGCCGGGCGAAGTCCACCATCGTGTTGACCACGGCCAGGGGATCCATCCGGGGGGAGACCAGCCCCAGCCGGACGTAAGCGGGCAGGCGGCGTATCTCCTCCAGTGAGACCGTGACGCACGTGGCGCCGAGCGTCCCCCCGACCACGAGCACCAGGGGCGAGACCAGCACCAGGTCGGCGGGGTGCCCTCCCTCCAGGATCAGGGCGGTGAGCAGCGCGCCCCAGGCCATGGCGAGGCCGGCCACCGTGGCCAGATCCATCGTTCCGCCCCGCCGCCCCGGCGGGCGGCGGGGCTCCAGGACCTCCAGACGCGCCTCACGCCGCATTCGCGCCCTCTCTTCCGTCCGGGACGGGCCCGAGCAGCAGCGTCCTCCGGAACGCGATGATGCGCTCCACCACCTCCTCCACGGACTCGCGCACCATCAGTTTCCGGCCGGTGGTGAGGCTGATCACCGTGTCCGGCGTCCGCTCGATGAACTCGATGAGGTCCGGGTTCACCATCAGGGGGGAATCGTTGATGCGTGTCAGCTCGATCATCTGCTCACCGGGCGCTGGAAGGGAGCCGGGCCTGCCGCCCGGCTCCCGTTCAGGAGATTCTCCTCACTGTTTATCGGCTGTCAGGGGCGGGCGGGCTCAGGGCGTCAGCGCTTGAGCGTCACCAGCTCCTGAAGAACCTCGTCCGAAGTGGTGATCAGCCGGGCGTTCGCCTGGAACCCGCGCTGGGCGATGATCATGTTCGTGAACTCTGTGGGCAGGTCCACGTTGGAGAGCTCGACGAAGCCGGCGGTGATCCGGCCCCGGCTTCCCAGCGAAGGCGTCCCCACCTGTGCCAGTCCGGAGTTGGAGCTCTCGAGCCACAGGTTGTTCCCCGCGCGGGTCAGACCGGCCGGGTTCCGGAAATCCGCCATCGCCAGCTGCGCCAGCGACTGGGTGATACCGTTTGTGAACCGGCCGGATATCACACCGTCCTTTCCGATGGCGATGCTCTCCAGCGTCCCCAGCGCAAGGCCGTCCTGCCGGAGAGCCTGCACATCAGGCGCGCCCGCGAGCTGGCTCAAGTTGGACAGACTCACCCGGAAGACGAGCGGATTGACGGCGCCGTGCGGGTTGGCAAGCGTCAGGCTCACACCGATGTCGGTCGTCCGCGGCTTGCCGTTCTCATCGAACCCGATGGTCCCGCTTCCCATCGGCACCCCGGTGCCGTCCACGGTGGTATAACCCACTCCGAAAACATCCTGGAGCGTGTAGCCCGGACCCGTGGACAGGGAGATGTTGCCGCCGCTGCCCTTGACCAGGGACTGGAGGCTGATCTTGCCGTTCGAGGCGGTGGCGGTGACGCCGGCGCCCGCGCCGTTGATCTTCGCGGCAACGGTGGCCGCAGTATCGGTCGGCAGGATGTTGACCGTCACGCCGTTGATGGTCAGCGTGTTCGGGGAGGAGGGCGGGCGGAAGAAGTTGCCGCTGCCCGTCGTCGAGCCGGCGCTCAGCCCGAGTTCACTCAGGACGGCGGCGCTCGACGATGCGGAAATGCGGATCAGGCTCTCGGCGCCCTCGGTGGTGTTCGTCAGCACCAGCCTTCCGGAAGAGTCCACGGAGGCGGAGACCTTGAGCGGAGCGGAGACGCTCGCAAAAGCCGTATCGATGGCGGCAACCACCTGGGCGGGCGTCATCCCGTTGGTGAGGGTGGCGGTGGCGATAGGCGCGCCGCTTCCGTTTTCGAAGATGAGATCAGACGGCCCGGCCAGCGTGATGCCCCCGCGGATGTCCCGCGTGCCGGTGACCCGCGCCGCGGTGGTCGCCCCGGGGACGACGGTTGCTGGCGTCGCGGGAGCCCGCTCCGGCGAGTCTGCGAACCACATCCAGTTGCTCTCCTGATTGGTCTTCACGAAACTGATGACCAGCGGATGCTTCACCCCCTGGCTGTCGAACACCGTCACCGACATCTGCTGCATCGTGCCGGGAGGGCTCTCCGCGTTCAGGTTGCCGCCCACCTCAACGAGGGACGTGGCGCGCGCGAGAGCCGTCTGCCCGATGAAGATCCGGATTCTGGAACTCGGCTCGATGAGCTGGCTGGTATCGATAGCGCCGGTCTGCGGGTCGGCCGTCCACCCCAGAACATAGAGCCCGGACCCCGTCGAGACCAGGTTGCCGGCGGAGTCGATATAGAACGACCCGTCGCGCGTGTAGTATTTCTGCGACCCATCGCTGGTGATCAGAAAGCCGTTGCCCTCGATCGCGACGTCGGTGTTCTTGTTGGTGGGCTGCATCGACCCCTGCCTGAGGTCCGGATCGGCGGATCCGACCGTGACGCCCAGTCCCACCTGGAACGGGTTCGTTCCCCCGATGCCGCTCTGGGTGGGCTGGGTGGCCGGGCGCAGCGTCTGCGAGATGACGTCTTTGAAGACGATCCGGTTGGCCTTGAAGGCGATGGTGTTGACGTTGGCCACGTTGTTCCCGATGATGTCCAGCGCCGTCTTGTGGGCCTGGACCCCGGAAACCCCGTTGAACATCGCTTGAAGCATCGTGCGACCTCCGAAGGGGGCCCGGCCGGGCCCCGCGTTTCCTTCGTGGAAATCCCTGCTCTCGCGCCGCCGCAGGCGGGAGCATGTTCAAAGACACCAAACGGACACTTCAGCGCGAAGCTTTAGCGGTGGAGCGGAGGAAGAGGAGCAAAACGAAGCCGCCGCCGGCTCCCGAATGGTGCCGGCGGCGGCCCGGTCAGTCAGTCGAACGCGGAACAGTCCTTTGCTTACTTCCTGCGGCGAATCAGCAAGGCGCCAAGGCCCATCGAAAGCGCCAGGATGCTCGCCGGCTCGGGAACGCACCAGGAGGTCAGGTTGTCAACCGCCAGCTGGACCGGCTGCCCGGTCACGGAGCCCAGCTTGATGGCCACGACCACCCAGCCCTGGCTCGTCACAATCCCCCCGTTGCCGTTCGGGTGCGGGCTGAGACCCACCGGCTGCCAGTCCCACAGCACCGGCGGGTTCATCCCCCAGGAGTCCTTCTTGAAGGCGATGTCGGCCGCCGCCCCGGTGTCGATCTTGTTGACAATGACCGGGTCCGGGGTGCCGGGAGCGACGCTGAACAGCATGATCTCCGCCCAGCCCGCGCCGCCGATATCACCCGACCACATGCCATTGACGGTGGACACCCAGCCCGCAGGGCACTCGTACACCTGATACCACCCGAAGCTCCCCTGGCCGCCCGGATTCATGGACGCCCTGGCCTCAGGAGGAGTGGGACCGATGCCGGTGATAGCCCAGTTGATGCCCACGCTCCAGGGAGCGGCCCAGCGGGTCCAACCAGCCTCCCCGGCCGAGAAGTCGCCGTTCACGAGTCCTGCGAACGCAGAGCTCCCCACGATCAGCAGGACGACTGACAGAATGAGAACCCTTTTCATCTTCAGCTTCTTTCCTTTCTTCTCTTGCCGCGTTGTTTCCACCACGACGCGGACTCTTCCGTCGCACGGGCGGGCGACGCACGCCCGTGCCGGGCGCAGGCCTGGTGCCTCGAAGGCAGAGCCTGTCTTCACCGCCATCCACAGCGTCCGGGCGCCGCAGGCACCCGCACGACCCTTCTTTGCCCGCGCGGAACAGCGGTGTAACCTAACAGTAACTCTGCCGCCTGCCTCTGTCAAGCCGGGCCGCCGGAAATCTGGCAATTGTAGGGGACGGTCGGCGCAGTGCCTTCAGCCAGAGGGCTGCCGCATAGGGCGGCAGCGACGTTGTGAGACAGAGCCAGAAAACAGGCTCCGGCCCCGCCAGCGCCCGTTGGCCGGTCAGAAGAATCCTAAGCGCCGCAAGAGCCAGCCACACCCACCCGGCCGCCCGCAGCGCCCGCAGAACCCCCCAGTCCCTCCGGCAGACATCCTCCTCCGCAGAGCCGGCATCTCCCGACGCGCGGCGCGCCACCGCCCCGGCGGCCAGCCAGGGAGGGACCAGGGCCCCGGCCGTGAGCGCCAGCACCGCCGGGATGGCATCCGTCTTCTGCAGGGCCGCGATGAACGGCCACTGAAAAACCGCTGACACGGCCGCACCGGCCATCACGCCCCGGCAGGTCACGGCGCCGCTGCTGCCCCGCGGAACATCCGCTCACTCGAAATCGCAAAGCCTTTCCACATACTCCCGGCTCCCGTCGGCCGCCCACGCATCCAGCTCCGCGGGGTCCTTCAACTGCTGACCCCGCATCCTCGGCACCACCAGATACCCGCACCGCAGGTCCGGAAGGGCACTCATATCCCCCCACAGCTTCTCGAACTGAGCCACCGGGTAGACATCCTCCTGCCCGTGTCCCCAACGGTACTTGACGTCCTTGATGGTAATGTAGGTGGGCAGGCGCTGCGACACGCCCCGGACCGCCGCGGCGATCCGTTCCTGCGGGCCAGACAGGTCTTCCCGGCTCAGGCCGAACAGCTCCAGCAGCGCGTCAATGCGAACCCAGGTTGTGAGAGTATTGTAAAAGCGCAGCTCCAGCTCCACGTCGTCGCGGGGTTGAGCCAGCCCCTCCAGAAGCCGCACCCGGCCGTTGACCCGTGCCAGCCCCCCGCCGCGGTCGCCGATTCTCCGCGGCACCACCTCGAACGTCAGCTCGTTGCCGGACTCCAGATGCCAGCCCAGCGCCTGCGGGTCCAGATCGGCCCCCAGCGTGTCGATGTTGTGCAGCATCAGGGTCTCCACCTGCGGGTGTTCCGCGAGAAGAAGCGCCAGAGTGCCGTTGCGCAGCATGTTCGGCACCTCGTACCAGTGCCCGGGCGGATGAAACCTCTGAAGCGGCAGATTGTCCACGTAGTCGCTTCCTTCGCCCCGGGCCCGCGCCCAGTCCATCAGGGCGGCGCGGGCGGCATCGCGCACTTTCTGCTTCTGCTCGTCCAGAATCTCCTGCGGCTGGTCCTCCCACATGAACACCAGGTCCCGGACCATGGGCACGAGCCTCTGCCCGATGGAGCGGCCCCGCGAAAGGTAGACCGCCCCCTCGTAGCCGCAGTTTCCGGTCCGCTCCAGGTAGCGCTCCAGCGGACCGTGCGTCAGATAACTCGTGGAAACGGCGTGCGGCGGAGGGACGCCGAAGCGACGCGCCGCCCGGCGGCTTTTCGCAAGATGGATCTCCAGAAACGTCCTGTGCCGCCCGCCCACCACCGCGAACGGGTTGATGGCTTTGATGACCCCGGCTCCCCCCGTCCAGCGGCTGCCGACCCCTCCCGCCAGCGACAGCACGGCGACACGCCCCTCGCGAAGCGCCCTCTCCCCGGCGGCGCGGTAGCGGCCGCAGTCCCGCAGGAACGTCACATCCCCGTCGCGCACATCGCTCACGTCCGTCTCCAGCGGCAGCCTGTTCCGGGCCAGCCCGATTCGCCCGGCCCGGAGATCCGCCCGCACCTGCTCGTGGTGGACGGGGTCGAAGCCGTTCTCGCGCTTGATGCGCTCCGCCTCCTCGTCCCACATGGCGCGGTCTCCGCGGGGAGCCGCGTCCGCGGCGCGGAACAGAGCGGTGACCACCGTCTGCAGGAGACGGAAGCTCTCGGCGCGCTCCGGGCACCGGGCGGCGAACTGGTCGAACTCCTCGCGGCGCTCGGCCGTCAGAGCGCGCCGGTCTCCACGCGCGAGCGCGGGAAGGTGAATGCCGTAGTAGCGGTCCGGCATCAGGGCGCCGGGCCCGCAGAAGAGCCGTCCCACGCTCCCCTGACCGTTGATGCGGAACCGGTAGACCAGCGGCTCGATGGCGAACGGCAGCGCGTCCTCCAGTTCGCCCTTGAGCGAGCGCATGATCTCTAGGACTTCGTCGCGGAACGCCCCGGACCGGCCGGGTGCCACGAACATGGCCATACCGCCCCCCGACATTCCGCCCAGCATCAGGAACCCCCAGAAGTCCGGGCCCAGCCGCTGCCGGCACCGAGCGATCAGCTCTTCCGTGAACGCGTTCGTAACCCAGGGGATGATGGTCTTGAGAGGCCCGTCCCAGTTGCGCGACGTGCAGGCGGCCAGCCCCCGCACATCGCCCGCGCGCAGGCATTCCAGAATTTCGTCAAAGATGCGTCGAAGCTCCTGGCGCGCGCTCCACTCCGGTTCCTTGCGCAGCAGGTAGCGCTCCGTGACCATCTCCAGGATCGGGCCGACGTTCTGCGCCAGCCCCCCGTGCACCACCACCAGGGAATCGCAGATCAGCCGCTCCACATCCGGATGCACCCGGTCCGGCCCGAGCAGGGTGTGGCGGGGAAGCAGGCGTCCCGCGCTCACGCCATACTCCGGATCGCCCGGCTCCGCGAAAGCCCCCTCGATGAGCTTGAGCCCCGGCCAGATGCCGCCCGAGTCCTGCCATCCCCCTCCGGACCCCCCCAGCCACTCACCCAGAATGGCCCGGGACGCCACCACCCGCCGCTCGCTCTCTGTCAGCGGGCCCTCCAGCGAGGAGGCCTGCCCTGTGGCGCGCATCAGCGCGGAGATAATCCCGGCAAGAAGGTTGGTGGAGACGGCCAGCCGGGAGCCTTTCGGGATATCGTTCACGCCGGTGACCAGCTCGAAGCCCATTCCCGGCCCCGCCACCCTGCCCAGAACCTCCGCCAGCTCCTGCCGGCAGCCCTCGAAGGAGGGCGGGAGGATGCCGGACGCGATGATCCCCGCCTTCAGCAGGCTGAGATAGTCGTTGCCGAAGTTGAACAGGTCTGCGAAATCCGTGACATCCTTCGTGGCGTTGAGGTCCACGCTGGTCAGCCGCACCAGCGGCTCGGGAATCACGCGGAAATACACCTCGATGGGAGAGCTCACATCCGGGTCGCGGCCGTGGACTCCCAGATCCACGGAAATGTTCAGGACCCGAGCGCCCTCCGGATAATCCATCCCCAGGAAGAAGATGTCGGACCATCCGCTGTGGCTCAGGTCCAGCCGCACCGGAGTGGTCTCGCGCAGGACCGGGTAAAGCCGGCAGCCCCGCTCGCGCCGCAGCAGCTCCGGACGGATGCGGACCGGGTGATCCTCCGGATGCGCCACACGGAACATCCACTGATTCCCCCGCGTGGCCCGGACGCTGCGGCGGACCTGGTCCGCCAGGGTCTGGAACGTCAGCTGATGGTATGCCGCCGCCAGCGCGCTGCACAGCGCGCCGTTCGGCCCGTGCGCGCGCATCGCGGACCGGAACTCCGAGATGGCCTCCTCGAACCTCCGCGAAAGAAGATGCTCGAACCCGGCGAAGGGGATCGAACCAGAGTCCGGAAGCTCAGGCGACTCCATCAGGTGGAATCTGTAGAGATAATAGAGGTAGCAGCAGGCACGCACCCGTTCGTAGAGGTTCCCGGACGTCCTGCGGAAGCCGTCCAGCTCTTCGCAGACGTCCATCAGGTCGCGGGCCCCCAGCCCCGCGACAAGCTCATGCAGCGGACGGTCGCGCTCCGCACGGTCCGCCGCCGTGATGGTCCGCAGCAGAGGGTTCATCCGGCCGCCTCCTGCCGGGCCCCGTCGCGATTTCTGGATTCGATGAGCAGCTCCACCACGCTCGCCAGCGCCTCGTCTGCGTCGCGGCCGGCCAGCGCCAGCGCCAGCTGAGCGCGCATCAGCCCGAGCTTCTGCCCGATGTCGTAGCGCGATCCCCGCACCTCCAGAGCCAGATACTTCTCCCTTCGCGCCAGTTCATCGAGCGCGGGCGTCAGCAGGCACTCGGACTCATCCCTCAGGCGCTCCTCCAGAATGTCGAACACCCCTGGAGTCAGGACGTGGATCCCGAAGAAGCAAAGGTAATGCCCCGTCCGCAGCCCCGGCGTCACCAGCTCCAGCTCGGCCGCGGTGATGGAGGGCTTCTCGAGGATATGCTCCACCTGATACACTCCCGGCATCTCCTCCACTGGACGGCCTGCCAGCGTCCCGAAATTCCGGATGAGGCTCTCCCGCGTCACCTGGACCCCCGAGACCGAGCACTCCTCCGCCTGCGCCAGCCCGGTGATCTGCCGGGCGCAGCCGGCATCGGACCGCCCGGAGATGTAGACGTGGTCCTCCAGCAGCAGGAGGAACGGCTCGCCTCCGGTGAACCGCCGCGCGCAGTAGACGGCGTGGCCGTATCCGCGGGGCTCTTCCTGGACGGTGAAATGCAATCGCCGGACCAGATCATCGATCTGCTGTGCCTGGCGCTCCGCCCACTCGCTGCCGCCGTGCGCCGCGAGCAGGTTCTCGCGGAGCCGTTTTAGCTGAGCGGGGTATTCGCCGGGGTCGCCCGGGGCGCAGACGATGCAGATCTCCTCGGCCCCCGCCTGGATCGCCTCTTCCGCGATCAGCTGGATCACGGGCTTGACCACCCCGTCGCGGTCGGCAACGGGGAGCATGGCCTTCTGGACCGTGCTTGCGGCGGGATAGAGCCGGGCTCCCCGCCCGGCTGCGGTGATGACGGCTTTCCTGACGTTCATGAGTTGGTATCCCCTGGAAGCTTCCGCGGGAGGATGCGCTCCACAGCCCGGCCGGCGGCAGGAGCATCGGAGATGTTAGACACGCCGCCCCGGCTCACCTGCCCGTCCGCGCCCGCCGCAAGACGCGCTCCATCCCGGCAGCCTCGGCACGAGCCGGCACCGGCGGCGGGACGGCCGGGTCTGCACTTATGCGCTACCTGCGGATTTTCGACCACGCCCGCGGAAGGTATCGCGGGGTGGGACTGTGCTTGCGCAGCATCAGGAGGCGGTGATGAAGACCGCCCGGCAGAAACACTTCCACCGTGCGCTCCACCCGCGCCCCCATCTGTCCGATGACCGGGCGCGCAGCGGGAAGCTCCTCGTCGAGGCGGGGACCCTTCATCGCGACCCCCGCGCCTCCCACCTTCACCAGCCCCAGACACAGTTCCGCGCCGACGCGAAGGTCGCCCAGTCCCCGCCACACGGCGATATCGAAGCTTTCCCGGAACGCCGGCTCGTGCGCCAGCGTCTCCGCGCGGCCCGTTACCGCCTTGCAGTTCTCGAGCCCCAGCTCGCGGCAGGCATCGTTCAGAAAGCGGGTCTTCTTCTGCGTCGCATCCAGCAGGACGACCTCCAGATCCGGCCGTGCGATGGCGAGCGGCATTCCCGGGAACCCTCCCCCCGTGCCCACATCCACCACGCTCGCCCCCTCCGGGACCGCCAGCTTCAGGAGGCTGAGCGAATCCGCGAAGTGCTTGACGGCCATACCCGCGGGGTCGGTCACGGAGGTCAGGTTCATTCGGGCATTGGTCTGCCGCACCATCACGGCAAACCTCTCGAGGAGCGGGAGGAGCTCCGCCGGGACAGACAGCTCCATTGCCTCCAGGGCGCTTCTCAGTTCCTGCCCGAATGCGGCGGCAAAGTCCTGATCTGGATCCGTGGGCACACTGCTCATCGCATTGAGTGTAGCCCGAAAACGCTGACCCCGTCCCGGACGCATCCGGCACGCCCCTGAAAAGGAGCGATCCCTGCGGCCGTCCCTACACCCTGCCCCGGAAGTATTCGATGGTGCGGGTGATGCCCTCCTCGAGATCCACCTCCGGCTCCCAGCCCAGAAGGCGGCGGGCACGGGAGATATCGGGCCGGCGGACCTTCGGGTCGTCCTCCGGCAGATCGCGGAAGACGATCTCGCTGGAGGAGCCGGTCACGCGCCGGATCACCTCCGCGAACTGCAGGATGGTCATCTCCACAGGGTTGCCGATGTTGACCGGCTCGTGCTCCCCCGAGAGCGCCAGGCGGTAGATTCCTTCGATCAGGTCGCTGACATAGCAGAAGCTGCGGGTCTGGCTTCCATCTCCGAACACCGTGAGAGGCTCGCCGCGCAGAGCCTGACTGACGAACGCCGGCACCACCCGGCCGTCGTTCAGACGCATCCGCGGGCCGTAGGTATTGAAGATGCGGACTATACGCGTGTCCAGGCCGTGATAGCGGTGATAGGCCATCGTCATGGCCTCCGCGAACCGCTTGGCTTCATCGTAGACGCCCCGGGGGCCCACCGGGTTGACATTGCCCCAGTAATCCTCTTTCTGCGGGTGCTCCAGCGGGTCGCCGTACACCTCGGACGTCGAAGCCAGCAGGAAGGACGCTCCGTGCGCCCGGGCCAGTCCCAGGGCCTTGTGCGTGCCCAGCGACCCCACCTTCAGCGTCTGGATGGGAAGCTGCAGATAGTCCAGCGGGCTGGCCGGCGAGGCGAAGTGAAAGACGAAATCCACCTTCTCCGGCAGGAAGAGGTAGTTGGTGACATCATAGTGCACGAAGCTGAAGTCCGGGTTGCCCGCGTGATGGGCGATGTTCGCCGTGTCGCCGGTGATCAGGTTGTCCATCGCGGTGACGCGCCAGCCTTCGGCCAGCAGCCTGTCGCACAGATGCGATCCCAGAAAACCGGCCCCTCCCGTGACAAGAGCGTGTCGTTTCATTCCATCCTTCCCGATTTCAGCAGCCGCCGGATGCGGCACCGTGCATGGTATCGGAAACAGCGGGAGAAGGCATCAGGGGAGCCCCGTCCGAAGCTGACCGGACGTCCGCACCGAAGGGAGCTGCGCCGGTGACCGAACGCGGCGCCCCGGGGTCAGCGGGGACGGCCGTGGCAGTGCTTGACCTTGCGCCCGCTCCCGCAGGGACAGGGGTCGTTGCGGCCGGCCCGGCCAAGCGCCTGACGCAGGCTCCGGTCCTCCTGCTCCAGCACGCCCATCACCTCCGCCGGTGCGCGCCCCCGGCGCAGAAGGTCCGCCATGATCCGCATCGGGCGGTCGATGTGGTTGAAGAACGCCCGGTAGCCCGCGCAAAGGTAGTTCAGGCCCGGCTCGCCGTCCGGGGTGTGGGTGAACCGGTTCTTCGGACACTCTCCGTGGCAGGCAAAGCGCACCTCGCACTCCCGGCAGTATCGCGGCAGAGTGTCCAGCTTGTCCTGCCCGAACCGCCGCTGCGCCGGAGAGGCCGCCAGACTGGCCATCGGGGTCCGAAGGATGTTGCCCAGCAGGAAACGCGGCTCCACGAAATGGTCGCAGGAGTAGAGGTCGCCGTTGTGCTCCAGCGCCAGCGCATCGCCGCAGGTCGGATTGAAGATGCACACGCCCGCCCGGGCTCCGCACCAGTTGGCCAGCGCTGCATCGAAGGTCTGCACGAAGACCCGCCCCACGTCGCGGCGGACCCACTCGTCGAACACAGCGATCAGAAACGCGCCCCACTGCTCCGGCCGCACGGAGCGCTTCGTCACCCGGTCGCCCTCCTGAAACCCGGTGCCGTTGTCGCGCTCCACAATGGGGATGAACTGGATGAACTCCGCCTCCAGTTCATCGCGGAAGAAGCGGTAGACCTCCAGCGGGTGGTCTGCGTTCGCGGAGTTCACGGTGCACAGGATATTGCAGTCAACGCCGTGCTTTTTCAGCAGTGCGTGGCCGCGCATCACTCGCTCGAAGGTGGGGCCGCCCCCTTGGTCGCGCCGGTAGACGTCGTGGAGGTGCGCCGGACCGTCCAAGCTCAGCCCCACGAGAAACCCGTGCTCCCGGAAAAACGCACACCAGCCGTCATTCAGACGCGTCCCGTTCGTCTGGATGGCATAGGTGATGCTCATTCCCGGCCTGCGGTGCTTCCCGGCAAGCTCTACGGACCGCCGGAAGAACTCCAGCCCCATCAACGTTGGCTCGCCGCCCTGCCAGCTGATGTTGACCTGCGGGACTTCCTGCGCTTCCAAATACTGCCGGATGTGTTCCTCCAGCACCTCTTCGGTCATCCGGTAGCTGCTGCCGGGATACAGCTTCTCCTTGGACAGGAAGAAACAGTAGGCGCAGTCCAGGTTGCAGATGGCGCCGGTGGGCTTGGCCAGGACGTGAAAGGCGGCGGGTTTACGGGGCGGTGTCTGTGTCATCGGGCGGGAAGAGGGCGCAAAGGCGAGCTGTCCTGCCGCCGGGACCTCCCGTTGTGCGGCCGGGCACTCCTCACCGGAGACAACGGTCAATGAAGCGTTGTGCTCGCGGATTCAGAGCGCTTCACTCTAGCCCGGCGGCCCGCCGCCGGGCGAGACTCGAGATGAACAGTGGGCGAAACAGGGCTCGAACCTGTGACCTCTTCCTTGTAAGGGAAGCGCTCTCCCGGCTGAGCTATTCGCCCGCGAATCCGTCCGGGACAACTCCGGAGCAGGCCTCCGCCCGCAACATTCCATCTTAGCCCGGCCGGCAGTGCCCTGTCAACGGCGGGCCGCCCCCCGTCAGCGGAGCCGTGCGGTCGCAAAGCTCAGGATCAGTCCATCACGCAGAGGAACGCGTCGTCAAAAAACGCCGCCCCCGCGGTCCCCGAGGCGCGCAGGTTCAGCGACACCCTCTCAGCCCCCTCCGGCGCCGTCCCTTCCACCTGGAAGAACTGCCACGGGCTGTCGCCCTTCACACGGGCGCTCATCGGGAACTCCTTCAGGAACACTCCCGCGTTGCTGGTGAACGCAAGGCTCATCCATGCCCCCTCGTCCGGGCCGGCCTGGAGACCCCGGGTGTGGATCCACACTCCCGCACGGTAGCGCCGCCCGGGCTGAGCTGTGAAGTAATGGGTGATCTGGCGGTATCCCGACGTGCCTCCGGCCGGGGAGATCCTGAGACTGCGCAGGCCGCTGCGCGAGGCGGAATCCGACACCTCCACCGCCCCTCCCTCCAGCGGCTCCCATCTCAGGGGAAGCCACGGACGGCTGCTCTGGTCGGCCACACGCTCGAACCCGCCGTTTCCGGCCAGGTTGTCCGCGCAGGGCGCCCGGTCCGGCGCGATCTTCAGCTGCACGGCCGCCTCCGCTCCCGGCGGCACCCGGAGCCCTTCCAGCTGGTGCGAGCTGAACCCGTCCCGCGACGCGGTGACGGTGAACGTGACAGGCGGCAGATCCCGCAGACGGAACTCGCCGCGGGTGTCCGTCTGCGCCACGGCGCCCCCGGGAGCCAGAGTCACCGTCACCCCCGCCAGCGGCTCGCCGCTCAGACCGTCCGTCACCGTTCCCGCCAGGCTTCCCCGCTCCACCGCCTCGAGCAGGGTGTCCGCCACTGTGTTCTGACCCGTCCGCACCTCGAAGGACGCCGTCACCGGGGCGAAGCCCTGCTTCTCGACCCGCAAGGTGTAGCGTCCGGGCTTCAGCCGCGGGAAGAAGAAGTTTCCCATCGGATCGGTCTGCGTGACCGCTGCGGTCTCCACGCAGGCCACCCGGACACCCCCCAGGCGGCTCCGGTAGAGCGAGTCCCGGACCGTGCCCGAAATGGCACCGGTCGCATCCGTCGGCTTCGCGAGAGCGCGGACGGCCTCGTACATCGGCGTGGGACGGGTGGGCAGCCCGTTCTCGTCCGTGCCGCTGTCCACCGGCACCCAGTTGAACGCCGTCCAGCCGGGATCGCTGAACAGGAACGGGAAAACGGCAATCAGCCGGGGGAAGCGAGGATAAAGATCGCGGAACGCCCGCATCATGTAGTCCGCCCGGTTGTACTCGTCCACCGGGGGGAACCCCTCCGCCTCGTTAACGCCGTTGCCCAGCGGGTATCCGGTCTCCAGGATCATAACCTTGACGTCTTTCCGGCCATACTTCTCCAGCACCTGTGTCTCCAGCAGGAAGCCGTCCAGAGTGGCCTCACGGTGCCTGGCCGTCCCGTCGATGTTGTTGTACTCCGGGGGGTGGTTCTGAGGATACGGATGCGACCCCCATACGTCGAAGGCCTCGATGAACCTGGGATGCGCTTTGATGCAGGCCTCGGTGGCTTCCGGAGAGAGCGCGAACGCGCCGTTCAGAATCTTGATGCGCCGGTCGCCGAGCGAACGGATGGCATCAGACACCTCCACAAAGAACTGCGCGTATTCCTCGAGGTTGGCCTTGCCGCTCCATTCGAGGTCCAGGTTCGGCTCGTTCCAGATCTCCACATAAAGCGGGTAGGTGTCGGAGCGGGGCAGGTCCGCCACCACTTTCCTGAAGACCCCGGCCATGGTCCGGTAGCTGCCGTCCGGGTCGCGGTAGGGCTTCTGCCAGACGCCGTCTTTCATCACCCCGCCCAGCCGTACCACCGGAATCAGCTCCAGACGGTAGCACTCCCGCACGAAATCCTTCCAACCCTGCGGAGCGCCCTTCGTGTTCCTGTCGATGTTGTAAAAGAAGGTCTTTATATAGCCGTGGCGGCCCACCAGGTGCCGCGCCCAGCTGAGCTGGTTGCGCCCCCGCTCATCCAGACTGTCGATGATGAGATGCGCGCCGAAAGGGTTGTTGGGAGTGCCCGGCGGCTGGGCCGCGCAGGTTCCGGCCGCAAGGGCCGCCAGCCACACCGCCAGAGCCACACGCACGGTCATTCTCGGGTCCTCCTGAGCCCGGGTTTGAAGCACATTGTACCTGCGAGCCGCAAGCATCCCGCAGGGTTGCCCGCCCTCCGGCGGTGTGATAAAAGATGTTAGCTTTCGAGAACAGACCGGATCCATGCAAATGGCAGGAGAGCTGGAGTTTGGGACCATCGGTTGAGGTGAGGGCGCGGGCGCTGGCGGAGGAGTTCCGGCGGCGTTTCGGACGGGAGCCCGAAGCAGTGGTGCGCGCGCCCGGGCGCGTGGAGCTCATCGGCGGGCATACGGACTACAATGAAGGCTTCGTGATGCCCGCGGCAATCGACCGGGACGTGCTTATTGCCGGCGCCGTGTCAGCGGGCGACAGCGTCCGGGTATGGAGCGTGAACTTCGGGGAGAGCTCCGAGATCGACCTCACGGACATCCGGCGGATGACGGAAGCCTCCTGGTCCAACTACATCCGCGGCGTCCTGGACCAGTTCCACCATGCGGGGCGGGTGACTCCTCCGATGGACGCCGCGGTGGAGGGGAACATCCCTCCGGGAAGCGGGCTCAGCTCCTCGGCAGCGCTGGAGGTCGCGACCGCCTGTCTGATCCTGAAACTGACGGACGGCGACATGGACGGCCGGGAACTGGCTCTTCTGTGCCAGCGCGCGGAGAACGAGTTCGTGGGCGTCAACTGCGGCATCATGGACCAGTTCGTCTCCGTACTCGGGCAGGCGGGAAAGACCATGTTCCTCGACTGCCGCTCCCTGGACCATCAGTTCGCCAGCCTCCCCCGGGGAACGCGCATTGTGGTTGCGGACAGCAAGAAACCGCGAACGCTGGCCGGGTCGGAGTATAACGTGCGGCGCGCGCAGTGCGAGGAGGCCGTCAACATCCTGCGCAAGCATCTCAACGGAATCCGCGCGCTCCGGGATGTGTCCATCGAGGACCTGGAGCGCCACGGCGGAAAGCTGCCGGATGTGGTCCGCAAACGGGCCCGGCACGTGGTCCACGAGAACGAGCGCGTGCTGCAGGCGCTCCGGGCGCTCAATTCAGGCAGCGAATCGGAGTTCGGGAACCTTCTGAACCAGTCGCACGCCTCCGCCAGGGACCTCTACGAAATCAGCTGCGACGAGCTGAACTGGCTGCAGGAGGCCGCCGTGTCGGTGCCCGGCTGTCTGGGAAGCAGGCTGATGGGCGGCGGATTCGGGGGGTGCACCGTCAGCGTGGTCCGCGACGAGTCTGTGGAGCAGTTCCGGTCGGTGGTGTCCGAGCGATACGCCCGGAAGAGCGGCTTCGAGCCCGACATCTTCGTCCTGAACGCCTCCGACGGAGCGGGAAGGGTCCTCTGAACGCCCGCCGGGCAGGACCGTGCGTTCCCATCGCTCTCGCCGCGCTTCTGGCGGGAGCGGCGCTGAGCGGCGCGGCGGGAGACGGGCAGGCAGCGAAAGGGTTCGCGCTGGCGCTCGAGCCGCGGCCGTTCTCTTTCCCCCGCGATCACGGGGCGCATCCGGAGTTCCGGACGGAGTGGTGGTACTACACGGGAGTCCTGCGCGACCGCTCGGAGAGGCTCTACGGTTTTCAGCTGACGTTTTTCCGCGTGGGCCTTGTGCCGGAGCTGAAAGGCCGGAGCTCGCGCTGGGCCGCGCGCGACGTGCTCTTCGCCCACTTCGCCCTGACCGATGTGAAGGCGGGCCGGTTCCGCTACGCGGAAAGGACCGGCCGGCCGGTACTCGGCCTGGCCGGCTTCTCGACCTCCACACTCGATGTCTTCATCCGCGACTGGTCGGCCAGGATGGAGGGCGGCCGGATGAGGCTGAAGGCGTCCTTCGATGACGCGAGCCTGGAAGTGACCCTCTCGCCGGAGCGTCCGCCGGTGCCGAACGGCGACCGGGGGCTCAGCACGAAGGGGCCGGGCAAGGGCAATGCCAACTACTACTATTCCATCCCCCGGCTGAAGACCCGGGGCGTGCTGCGGGAGCGCGGCCGGGCCCGGCCCGTCGCCGGCACGACCTGGATGGACCATGAATGGGGCACCAGCGAGCTGGCACCGGACCAGAAGGGCTGGGACTGGTTCTCGCTGAGGCTGTCCGATGGACGCGACCTGATGCTCTACGTGCTGCGCGATGAAAAGGGGCGCCCCACCCCGTTTTCCAGCGGAACGCTTGTGGAGCCGGACGGCACCGCGAGGCGCCTGGCGCCCCGGGATTTCCGCGTGCGCGCTTTTTCGACCTGGGTCAGCGCCCGCTCGAAGGGACGGTATCCGTCGGGCTGGGAGCTTTCGCTGCCGGAAGCCGGACTGTCTCTGAGGGTGGAGCCGCTGGTGAAAGACCAGGAGTTGATCACGTCCGGTTCGACGGGCGTCACGTACTGGGAGGGGATCGTCCGGGCGAACGGCCGCTCGCGCGGCCGCAGCGTCTCCGGAGAGGGATATGTGGAGCTGACCGGATACGCTCCCGGATCGCGCATCGGCCCTGCATCCGGCCGTTGAGGCATGCCGGGTTGCGGCGCGGAACGGCCGGGCGGTATACTCGGAACAACCGCTGAGACCGGTCTGTTTCGCACCGGCGGAGGGGAATCGTCCCGATGCGCATCAGGACAAACGCCGCACTCCTCATATTCTTTTCCCTTTTTTGCCCGGTCGAAGGCCTGCCGGCTGAGCGTGCCGCCGCACCCGTCCGCGCCATCAAGGTGGAGGGCACCATCAATCCGGCCACGGCCGGATACATCATCCGCGCCATCAAAGAGGCAAACCGGCTGAACGAAGGGCTGGTGCTCATCGAGCTGGACACGCCCGGAGGGCTGGTGGATTCCACCAAGGACATCATCAAGGAGATGCTCGCCTCGGACGTGCCGGTGGCCGTCTACGTTTCTCCGCAGGGAGCGATGGCCAGCTCAGCCGGAACGTTCATCACGGTGGCGGCCCAGGTGGCGGCCATGGCCCCGACGACGCACATCGGTTCGGCGACCCCCATCTCCGGGCAGGGCGGAGAAGACCTGGAGCGCAAGGTCACCTACGCGATGGCCAGCTACATGAAGACGCTGGCCGAGCGGCGCGGACGCAACGCGGAGTGGGCGGTCAAGGCCGTCGAGAAGGGCATCAGCGCCACGGAGACGGAAGCGCTGAAGCTGAAGGTCATTGACCTGATCGCCGCATCGCGCGAGGAGCTGCTGCGAAAGATCGACGGCAGGAAGGTGAACGTCAACAGGGGCGATACGGTCATCCGGACGAAAGGGGCTCCGGTGCGCGACATGCCCATGTCCAGCCAGGAGCGGCTGATGCACTTCCTGGCGAATCCGAACGTCCTCAGCATTCTGATCCTGATCGCCATCTATGGCATTATTGGCGAGATCTCCAACCCTGGCGGAATCCTGCCCGGGGTGGCGGGAGGGATCGCCCTCATTCTGGTGTTTTTCAGCGCCAACCTGCTTCCTCTGAACATCACGGCGCTGCTGCTCATCGCCTTCGCCATCATCCTGTTCATCGTGGACACCCAGGTGGCAAGCCACGGCATCCTGAGCGCGGGGGGCGCGCTCTCGCTGGGACTGGGGCTGTTTTTGCTGGTCGATGTCAGCGACCCGCTGTTCCGCACATCCCTGGCGCTGGTGATCATGGCAGCGCTGGTGACGACGGCTTTCTTCACTTTCGCGGTGGGCGCCGGCCTGAGGGTTCAGAAGCGGAAGGTGACCACCGGCCGCGAGGGGCTGGTGGGCAGGGTGGTGGAAGCCCGGACGGACATCGCTCCGGTCGGCCGGGTGTTCGTGGACGGAGCGTGGTGGACGGCGGAGACGCCGGGCGAGCCCATCCGGGCGGGTGAGATGGTGGAAGTGAAGGCTGTGCGGGGGCTGCGGCTCCTGGTGGAAAAGCGATAGGAGGTCGGCGAAAATGGTGGAACTGATCGAGATGCTCGGCTGGTTCTGGGTCATTGTCATTCTGTTCGCGGTGTTCGTGCTCCCGTCCGCCATCAAGGTGGTGCGCGAGTACGAACGGGGAGTCATCTTCCGGCTGGGCCGTCTGGTGGGGGCGCGCGGACCGGGCCTGTTCTTCATCATCCCGATCATCGAGCAGATGATCAAGGTGGACCTGCGCGTGGTCACCATGGATGTGGCCAAGCAGGAGACGATGACCCGGGACAACGTGCCCGTGAGCGTGGACGCCGTGGTCTACTTCCAGGTGGTGAACCCGGAGATGGCCATCAACAACGTCGAGAACTTCGTCAAGGCGACATCGCTCATCAGCCAGACTACGCTCCGGAGCATCGTGGGGCAGTTCGAGCTGGATTCGCTTCTTTCCGACCGCGACACGGTGAACCAGCGCCTGCAGACCATCATCGACGAGCAGACGGAGCCCTGGGGGGTCAAGGTGATCACGGTGGAGGTCCGCGATGTGGTGCTGCCGGAGTCCATGCGCCGCGCGATGGCCCGGCAGGCGGAGACCGAGCGTGACCGGCGCGCCAAGATCATCAATGCGGAAGGCGAGTATCAGGCGGCGGAGAAGCTCTTCGAGGCTGCGAAGATCATCAGTCAGAGCCCTCAGGCTCTGCAGCTCCGGTTCCTGCAGACTCTCTCGGAGGTGGCGGCCGAGAACAACTCGACGATCGTTTTCCCGGTTCCGGTGGACCTTTTCGAGCCGTTCATCAACAAGATCTCCGGCCGGAGCTGAAAGCCGGGCGGACAGGACAGAAACGTGGAGGCCGGGAGGCACGACGGGCCTCCCGGCCTCCAGCGCTTCTCCGGGAGCTCTCCCGCAAGCGACCATAGCCGCCTTCGCTGACCCGGGGCATCCATCCGATCAGTTGAGCTTGCGGAGGAGGATGCCGTCGACTCCCAGGAAATAGCCTTTGCTGTCCGGATTCTTCCCGGCGTTCCGGAACGACAGCTCCACCTCACCTGCGGGAAGCTCGAAGCGGCCCAGGTTCAACTCCCGCGTCCCCGTGCCTCCGCTGTAGAAATCCCTGGGCCCGCCTGCCGCCTGCCCCCCGAGCGAAATCTGGTAGATACCGTAATCCCACGAGCAGGTGGCGAACAGGATGGCGTTGTACGAGCCCGCCTCCGCCACCGGGATCTTCAGCGTGAAGGAGCCTCCGGACTGCGCCGGGGTGAAAAAGACCTGCTTTCCTCCGCGGCCATAGCCTTCCTGAGTCCTGAGAGCCTCCTTCGGCTCCGCCTGCGCGCCGTCCAGGAACAGGTCCAGTTCCTTGATCTGCGCCTCGTCGTAAGGAACGCGCTCGCGCGCCGGAGGCAGGGGCGGGAAAGGTTTGTGCGGCTCCGTCTGATACCAGTAGGCGACTGTGTAGAAATCGTCGTAGCGCTCGATGAAACCGCTCACGTTGTCGCGGGAGCCTTTGTGCTCGATCTCCACCCGCAGGGACTTGCGGAACGGGATGGGATCCGGGATGTGCCAGCGATAGACCGTGCTGCGGTCGCCGGTGTTGTAGCCCTCCCAGATGGGCAGGCCGTAGTAAAGCCCGTCAAACTTGCGGAACCCCCAGGCGTCGCAGAAGTAGTCCTCCGTTCCCGTGCCGCGCAGCGAAGGCTCCTGCTCTCCGTCGATGAAGAAGAAGTCATCCCCCTCGCCGTACCAACCGGGCTCGTTCAGGCGGACGCTCTGCACCGTTCCCACGTAGTGCCCGCGCCCCTCGGCTTCCAGGATGACATAGTTCTTGCCGCCCGGCTGGCAGGGCACCTGCTGGCGGTACTGGGCGTGGAAATAGGCCGTGTCCTTCGGCAGCGACTTCAGCTTCTGCCAGTCCACGTAGTAGTAAAAGGCATTGACGCGACCCTTTCCCTCGTTGGTGACAGTGATGCGCGCGGACTTGCGGAAAGGCATCGGCCAGTAGCAGTTGCGCGCGCGGCCCTCGCTGGTCACGCGGACCGGCAGACTGTTGACGGGCACGTCCATCCCGTGCCCGGCCGCGAAGAAGTCGCCGAGAGGCACCTCGACGCTCGGCTCCTTCTCGCCGTCCCAGTACATCCGGAGCACCAGCAGGCGGGAATACCACCGGTCCTGCGCGGCGACCGTGTTCCAGATGTGCACGATCCGCCCCGGCCCCTCCAGATCCGCGATGACCAGAGTCTCGCCCGGCTCGATGGGGCGGGCGTCCGCGTTGCCGTTGTGCCAGTCCGGGTCCGAGCTGGACGACCGGCGCGCTTCGTAATCCTTCAGGAGCTCCAGGCCGCCCATGGGGTTGCCGGCCGTGGCGGGCAAGGCAAGGGCAGCGGCCGCCAGGACGCCCGCCAGCACGGACACAAGTCTTCGCAACATCGTCAACTCCTCCTTGCGATGGTGTTCGAACTCAGATGGGACTTCGCCGCGTGCCGGACGAATCCTGCCCGCCCCGCAGCGGGCCTTCGCAGTGCCGCCCGGGCAAGACGATTTCAAGCCTCCGCTGCCCGGTGTCTTTCTCAGTGCATCTCCACCTCGCAGACGCCGATGCCGCCGCGGTAGAAGTTGAACTGCACGTTCGGGTGCAGCGCGAGCAGGGACATCGGCACCGCGCTGTCCGCGATGCGCTTACTGATCATCAGTGTGGTCAGACGTTGCCCGAACGGGTTATCGTGCCTGCCCGCGTGCCAGATGGACACCCGCTCCGCCTTCCAGGTCTGCACCGGGCCCACGGTGACCGCCTGCGTGGGCACGAGCGACACGTTGCCGCCGCCGGACGTCCGGGCGTTCTGCATGATGGTGACCGGGTGCAGGTCCACCACCCGCGTCCCCAGCCTGAGGTAATCCTCCGGCGGAGGCGGCTCATCCCGGTAAGGCCCCTCCCGGCGCACCGGGTCATTGAACGCCCAGTGCTTGATGTCGCCCTGCCCGCCCTGCATCACCACACAGCGCACTCCGTCCCAGCTCCGCTCATACTCCGCGACGTCGGCGCGGGGAAAGTGCAGGTTCTCCTCCGGCATGGCCAGCTCCGGACGGATGCGGTCGAAGCAGAGCTCGCGGTCCGTCCGCGCGAACGAAAGCGGATGCTCCTGCGGCACCTCGCGGCCGTCCAGCACCCACTCGTCCATCCCCCAGAAGTGCGCGTGGCGCAGGTTCAGGTCCAGTGCGTTGACCAGCCGGGCGACCAGCGGCAGCTGCTCCGTCGGGCCGATGGGGCCGCAGATTCCCGCCGGCGTGTCCGGAGTCGCCTGCCGCCACGCCTCAATATACTCCAGAGCCTCCGCCAGATAGAACTCCTCGAGCGTATCATAGATCACCACTCGGAAGCCCTCCCGCGAAAGGCCGGGCAGGTCCTCGGCCTTCAACCGGGCCGCCTCGTCCAGGAGATCCTGATCCAGGGTGGTGTAGTCCCACCAGTCCGGAGCAAGTTTACTGAGTCTTCTCGCCACGTTCATCCCTCCCGATTCTTGCGCCCGAAGGCGAAACGTTCCCTTGCAGGATACCCCTCCTGCCAACCTGGCGGGGAGGGCTTTGCGCCGCGCTGCGGCGAATCCTGCGTTTTTGGCGCGGAATCCATCTTGCGACCAGTTCGCGCTGGCTGTACAATGGCCTCAACAAAGCTGCCCGCGGAAGTGCCGGGGGCAAAGGAGGACTGTTTCCGTGGAGGTGACCGTCAGAACCGAACTGCTGCCCACAGACGAAGATGTGCGATTCTACCGCGAGAACGGCTACTGGCTGGGACCGCGCATCCTGGACGATGAGGCGCTGGAGGCTTTGCGGGAGCGGCACGCCAGGATCGTCGCGGGCGACTATGCCACCGGCCGCCCCCCGCTCTCTCACGTGCCGCCTCCCGGCGAGCCGCTGGACCGCATCGTCAAGATCGACAACGCCTACTGGGCCGACCCCGTGGTGGCCCGCCTGTCCACCAGCCCCGTGCTGGGAGCCATCGCCTCCCGGCTGACCGGAGCATCCGGCATCCGGCTGTGGCACGATCAGCTCCTGCTCAAACCGCCCGACTCCGGCGCCCAGGGCAACGTGGGATGGCATCAGGACTACGGTTACTGGCAGTGCGCGGAGCCGGCGGAGATGCTGACCGCCTGGGTCGCGCTGGACGACGTGACTCCGGAGAACGGGTGCATGCAGGTGGTCCCCGGAAGTCACACCTGGGGTCTCGTGCCTGAGGGGAGCTTCTTCGTGCAGGACCTGGAGTCCCTGCAGGCCGAAATGGAGCGGCGCTCCGGCCGGCGATTCGAGCTGGCCGCCTGCACGCTTCCCGCCGGCGCCGTCAGCTTCCATCACTGCCTCACCATCCACGGCAGCGGGCCGAACGTCAGCGGCCGCTCGCGGCGCTCCATAGTAGTGCACCTGATGCCGGAGGGGACTCGCTACCGCGCCGGCTCCCCGAACGACAACCATTCCAGCGTCCGGCTGCTGGGCGGCCGGGACGGGGACCCCTTCGCCGGACCGTTTTTCCCGCTGGTCTACCGGCAAGGCTCCGGGGAGAGCTGCTGGTCGGCCGGCCAGACGGCAGAGCGCTCCGTGGCAGCGGCTGCACCGTAGGGGATCGCAAGCCCCGGGGCTCAGCTCCGGCGCAGCCCCGGGGCGGGGAAGGTGTCCGCCGCGAAGTGAAGCGCGGTCAGCAGGATCCCGGCCAGACCGGCCAGCGGCAGCCCCCGGGCAAACGCGATGACGGTGAAGAAGACCACCAGGCTGAGCCCCGGCCACCCCGCCCACCGGCGCGTCCCGGCCCGGCAGGGGAAGATCAGGAAATACACCAGGCTCACCAGGAACCATCCGGCGAAGTTCAACGCCGGGATGCCGTAATACGCCCCGGGGTCGCGCCATTGCCAGAAGCCGAGCGGCCCGGCGGCCGCCGGATCGATCAGCAGGTCCAGAGCCACCATCCATCCAGCCGCGACCGGCGCCCTGACGCGTCCCGTCAGTCCGGTGCGCGCCATCCGGTCCGACACATAGCCCAGAAGGACGAGCCACGCGCATCCGATGGCCCACGGGACGCCGAGCACCGCGGGCCCCAGCGCCCGGGTGTACGCGTAATGCCCGAAAGGCACCCCCAGCCTGAGCCCGGCCGCCTCCGCCGCCAGGCCCCACAGCCCTCCCGCAATGAGCGCGGGCCGCGCCCGCGCCGGAGCGGCCACCAGCGCCAGTCCCGCCGCCAGAAACAGGAACACCGGCGCGGCCCACCGGCTGCCCGCGGGAGGCTCTCCCAGCACCGTGTAGCTGACCAGCCCTCCCGCCCAGAAGAGCGCGTAGGCGGCGGCCAGCGCTCCGGTCAGCGCCCGTCCGCTAGCGCTCATAGCGCTCCACCAGATCCGCGGTGATCCGGGCGGATATGAGCACCGTGGGCGTGCCGCCTCCCGGATGCGCGCTCCCGCCCACGCGGTACAATCCGCGGTACCTCCGGTCGCGGTTGGGAGGACGAAGGAAGGCATTGGCCCACCCGTGCGAATGCCTGCCGTAGATGGCGCCGCCCGGCATCGAAAAGGACCGGGCCAGGCGAGCGGGCGTCCAGATGCTCTCCACCGCGATGTCGCCCTCGATATCCGGGAAGCCGGAGCGGCGAAGGCGCTCCAGAACGCGGGAGCGGGCTTCGCGCGTGCGCCGCTCGTCCCAGTCCGGTCCGTCGGAAGCCGGGGCGTTCGCCATGACGAACAGGCTTTCCGCCTGCGGCGGCGCGACCGACGGGTCGGTGCGGCCCGGGATGCACACGTAGACGGTGGGGTCGTCCGGAAAGCGCATCTCGTCGAACAGCTGAGCGAACTCCCGGGGATAGTCTGCGGAAAAGTAGACGGTATGGTGGACGTGGTCCGCCAGCCTGCGCTTCAGGCCCAGCAGCATCACAAACCCCGAAAGGGAGCGCTCTTCCTCCGGCAGGCCGCCTGCCCCCGGCTCGCCGAGCAGCTCCCCCGCCAGGGATGCGTCCCCGTTCAGCACGGCGGCATCGCACTCCACCGTCTCGCCGTCTTCCAGCACCACAGCCCGCACGCGCCGGTCCCCGGCCAGGATCCGGACCACCCGGCGGCCGGTCTCGAGAACCGCGCCCCTTCTCCGGGCCAGGTCCGCCAGGGTCTCCACGATCCGGTACAGCCCGCCGCGCACGTGCCAGGCCCCGAACGCGTGCTCGATATACGGGATGACGCACAGGGTGGCCGGGCAGCGGTACGGCGAGGAGCCGACGTACGTTGGATAGCGCTCGTAGAGCTGACGCAGATGCGGGGAGGCGAAGAAGCGTTCCACCGTCTCGCTGTAGCGCCCCCAGGCGTCCCGCAGTGGAAAATGCCGGAGGGAGGCCGCCTCCGGCGGCCGGGAGAGATCGCCGGGAGACGTGCGGAAGAACGTCCCCCGCGACAGCTCGTACACCCGCGCTCCCAGCCGCAGAAACTCCAGAAAACGGCTGTCGCCCTCCGGCTCCAGCCGGCGGAGAACGTCCAGCCATTGGGGCAGCCGGTTGCTGACGTCGAAGCGGGTCCCGTCCGGATAGACGTAACGCGCGTGCGGCTCCACCGGGATAAGCTCCAGGTGATCCTCCAGTCGCTCCCCCGCATACTGCAACAGCTCGCGGAAGACGAACGGCATCGTGATGAGCGAAGGGCCCGTATCGAACGTGAAGCCGTCCCGGCTCCAGCGGTTCATCTTTCCGCCCAGGGAAGGCCCCTGCTCGAACAGCCGGACCCGCCAGCCGCTCACGGCGAGCCGAAGCGCCAGAGCCAGCCCTCCGAGCCCTCCGCCGATGATGGCCGCCCGCCTCTTTTCGCTCATCGCGCCGTCCTCCCGCCGGGAAGATAGATCCGGCCCTTCCACACCACTCCGCTCCCGGTGCGGCAGCGCCACCAGGACGCAATTCCGACGCAGAGGAGCATCGCTTCGGCAGCGGGATGAAGCAGGGCCGGCCACACCGGATACCGGAACCGGGCGCACTGGACCAGGCGCATCAGCAGGACCGTTCCGGCCGCGCCCGCCGACAGGGCCAGCGCCGGGCCCCGGCAGAAGGGAAGCAGCAGGAACGGCAGGAGGAACGCCCCCGCGTGCAGCGCCAGAAACGCCAGGAAAGTCCACCCGTGCTGGAACGCGGGATAGAAGTTCTTCAGGAACCCTTCCCAGATGCCCGCCAGACTATTGTACATCCGCACCCGCACCATATCCTGTCCGTCCAGGCACAGGCTCCTGCCTCCCTTCGCTCGCCAGGCACGAGCCAGACAGGTGTCCTCGAACAGCTCGCCGCGCACCATCCCGTGCCCGCCGAACGACTCGTACTCCCGGCGGCGGGCAAGGATGCAGGCCCCGTGCGCAAGCCCGAGGGAAGCGTCCCGGGGGCGCATCCGGGCTAAAGGGGCGGGATACAGCGTAAAGACCACGAAGTTCAGCATCGGCAGCAGCAGCCTTTCCCAGAAGCTCTCCATATCCAGCCCCGGCCAGCAGGAAAGCAGCGTGCAGCCGCTGTGTTCAGCCTCGGCGAGCATCCTGCCGAGCGCTTCCGGGCACAGTCTGGCGTCGGCATCCAGGAACAGCAGCCACTCTCCCCGGGCCGCCGCCGCAAGGGTGGCGCAGGCGAAAGGTTTCCCGCACCATCCCTCGGGCAGCCCGGACGTGCGGACAAGACGGACCCGGGGATCGCGCGCGGACTCGCGCTCCACGAGACTGGCCGTTCCGTCCGTCGAGTGGTCGTCGCAGACGATCACCTCCAGCACACAGTCTCCCTGCGAAAGCACAGACTGCAGGCAGGCGGGAAGGTTGCGCTCCTCGTTGCGGGCGGGGATCAGCACCGAGCAAACTCCCCGCGGCGCACCTGCCGGGGGACGGGGGGCAGGCCAGGCCAGGGCGTTCCAGAACACCAGCAGCAGGAGTCCACAGTCCACAGCGAAGACTGTGGCGATCAGGGCGCTCAGCAAGAGCCGGCACCTCCTTCGCAGGACTCGCCGGTCAGCACTCGGGCGATCTCGGCCGCGCCCCGGACCATCGGAAGGTGCCCCGCCCCCTTCAACAGGTGCACCCGCGCCTGCGGGAGCAGCTCCCGGTAGATCTCAACCGAGCGCCGCACCGCTCCGAACGTGCGGTCGCCCAGGATGATGTCCACGGGGATCGACAGCCCCGCCAGTTCGCGCCTCGCGTCCAGCCGGTTCAACAGCTCGAGGTAGCTCAGCGTCACGTCGTGGTCCAGCGTTTCGAAGGCACGGGTGAAGTCCTCGTCGGAGCGCTGCAGCTTCTTCAGGATCCGGTCCGTCACGGCGCGGCCCGCGGCGGAGCGGAAGGTGGCCGAATAGGCCCGCCTGCCGAGCCCTCCGGCCAGGAAGAGACGGAAATACCACGGGACGAACGCGAACGGGTCGATCATCACCAGCCGCGCCGCCGCTCCGTCCCTGCGGGCGAGCAGCGCGGCCAGGGCCGCCCCGCTGCAGAACCCGGCCATCACGCACGGAAACGCTCCCCGGGATCTCAGGGCAAGCTCCAGACTGTCCACGATCTCCCCGGCGTCCCAGGCGCGCGGCCGATCCGACTCCCCGTAGCCGGGGAGGTCGGGCGAGAGGAGCCGGAAGCCTTCCGGCAGCCTGCCGGCCACCGCGGCAAACTCCCGATGGTCCCCTCCCCAGCCGTGCAGGCCCACGATGGGCCTGCCTCCCGCCGGGCCGTATTCCCTAACGTAGATCACTCAGGACCCTTTCGGCGGTCATGCGTCCTCCGATGGTCACCATCGGAAGGCCGGTCCCGGGGACGGTGCTGGCCCCGGTGTAATACAGACCGTTCACGGCAGGGTCGCGGTTGGGCCAGCGCATCGGCCCCATCTGCGCGAGCGTATGCGCCGCCCCGAACGCCGACCCCTGAAACAGTCCGAACGTCCGTTCCCAGACCTGCGGGGTCCAGACGCGCTCGCACACCGCATCATCCACCAGCGACGCCGCTCCGTGACGGTCGAGCCGCCGGCGCACCCGCTCGCGGATGTCCGCCGCCAGCTTTTCCTCCGGGACCCCCTCGAGATGAGGGCGCAGAGGCAACGGCACCAGAATGAACACCGCCGAACAGCCTGCCGGCGCGAGCGAGGGGTCTGTCTCGGATGCGACGCTGACGTAGAAGGGCAGATCTTCCGGCACCCTGCCCCGCCGCATCAGGTCGTCATACGCCGCGCGCGGGTCGTCCGGCAGGTAGATGGTGTGGTGTCCGCCGGCAGCGGGCCGGCTTCTGGAGCCGATATAAAGAGTCATCACCGATGGCGTCATCTTCAGGCGGCGCACAGGCCGGATATCCGGGGGCAACAGGTCCCGGCGCGTGGTGGGAACGTCCACGTTGGAGACGACAACTTCAGCCTCCTCCATCTGGCCGCCCTCCAGGAACACTCCGGCGGCCCTGCCTTCGCGCACGGCAATCCTCTGCACCCGGCAGCCCGTCCGGACCTCAACGCCCAGTGAGACCGCTTGCCTCTCCACCGCCCGGATGAGCTCGTACATCCCGCCTCGCGGCAGCCAGAGGCCGTAGGCCAGCTCTCCGTAGGGAAGAATGGTGAACAGGCCGGGAAGGACGTGCGGGGAGCCTCCCAGATACATGGCGTAGGAGCCCAGCGCCTGACGGATGCGCGGGTTGCGGAAGAAACGCGCGAGCTCACGCTCGAAGCTGCGCCAGACGGCGGAGACCATCAGCTCCCGCACGCTGACACCCTGAAGCCACTGGCCGATGGTGTCCGCATTGCGGACGGCCAGTTTGTCCATGGCCAGACGGAACTTGCGCGACGCGTCAGCCAGAAACGCCGGGAGCCCGGCTCCGCCGTCCGGCTCCATCCGCGAGACCTCTTCCACCAGCCGCGGCAGGGTGGCGGAGAGCCTGAACGTCTCGCCGTCCGGCCAGACGAAGGTGATGCTGGGGTCCACCGGCAGCAGGTCAACCTCCTCCCGCAGACTTCGTCCGGCGGCGCGGAAAAGGTCTTCGAACACCCAGGGATAGTTCAGAAGGCTGGGCCCGGTATCGAATCGGAAGCCGTCCGCCTCGAGCAGGTTGGCCCGGCCGCCGCTCCGGGGGTTGGCTTCCAGCAGGAGGACCTCCAGCCCTCCCAGCCGCAGGTGGATGGCCGCGCTCAGCCCGCCCAGCCCCCCTCCGATGACCAGCGCCCGCTTCCCGCTCATCGGCTCTACCTCTCCAGCAGCGCCAGCGGCAGCCGCCAGTACTTGCTGGGCGGAAGCACGCGCCATTTTTCGGCAAAGGGAACGGACTGGCGCGTCGTCAGGCTGTCCTGGCTCTGCATTATGCGCCGGTTCAGGGCTCCGTAGACGCGGATGCACGCCTCGATGGCGATGCGGCAGTCCGGGGAGAAGGCGTCCAGGCCGGCCTCCGCCCGCCGGTACAGCCCGTCCGCAATCGCGGCAACGGCGCGCACGGCGTCGAGCAGCCGCTCCTCCTGCCCGGGCTCGTCCAGCCGCGACACGTCCACCCCCTCCCGCTGCAGGATGTCCAGCGGGATATACAGGCGGCCTCGCCTCCGGTCCTCGCGCACGTCGCGCACGAAGTTCGTCAGCTGCAGGGCTATGCCAAGGTCGCGCGCGCTTTGCAGCGCCCCGTCCATCCGGTCCGGCGCTGACGGGCCGTATATGCGCGCCAGAAACAGGCCCACAACGACCGCGCTCCCGTAGACGTAGCGTTCGATCAGCTCGTCCATCGAGGCAAACGGCTCCGGGCGGATGTCTCGCCGCATGGCGTCCAGAAAGGCCCGGTACTCGTCCGCCGGGATACCGGCCTCGCGGCTCAGCACGGTGAAGGCGGCGACGAAGGGTGAGACTCCCGGCTGCAGCATCTCCCGAAGCGTTTCCCGGGAAAGCGTCCGCTCGAACGCATCGCGCCAGCCGTCCAGAAGGCTCTCCCGGTCCTCCGGGGAAAGGGCGAAGGAATCCACGATCTCGTCGGGATAGCGCACGGCGGCGTAGACCACCTCCACACGCCTCCGCTTCGGAAGGGGGAGAAAGCGGCTGACGAGATAGAAGCTGGTGGTGTAGGCGGCCATCACCCGGCGCGCGGCCCGCGCGATGACCAGCCATGCATCGGCTTCAGTCCGCGCCCGCAGGGCACTCCGGCGGACGTCCTCCTGCAAACGGACCCACTGCTCCGGGCTCCACACCGCGGACCCGGAGGAAGCGGCCTGCCCCGTTCCTCTCATACCGCATCACAGTCAAGCCTATCCGTCGTTTTGCCCGCCACAGTCAGGGGGCCGCCGGCCGGACGCGGACCGCCGGCGCATCGGTCATAATGTGCCCTGCGATGAAGACTGTCGTCAGCATCAGTCTGGGCAGCTCCCGCAGGGACTTCTCGTTCACGGCGCCGTTTCTGGGTGAGGAGTTCTCCATCAGCAGGGTGGGCACGGACGGCAGCCTGGAAGCCTTCGCGGCGAAGCTGAGGGAGCTGGACGGCCGGGTGGATGCCATCGGGCTGGGAGGGATCGACCGGTGGCTGGTGGCGGGCGGCAGACGCTACGAGTTCCGCGACGCCCGGCGGCTGGCGGCAAACGCCCGGCAGACGCCGGTGGTGGACGGAAGCGGCCTGAAGAACACCCTGGAGCGCCAGGCGGTGAGACGGCTTGCCGGGGAGGGCATCGTGGACTTCGCGCGCTCCAGAACGCTGGTGGTCTGCGCGGTGGACCGGTTCGGCATGGCGGAGGAGGTGGCGGCGCTGGGGGGGCCGGCCGTCTACGGAGACCTGATGTTCAGTCTGGGGCTGCCCCTGCCCGTGCGGAGGTTCGCGACCGTGCGGGCGCTGGCGCTGGTGCTGCTTCCCGTGATCGTGAGGCTGCCGTTCAAATGGCTTTATCCCACGGGAGAGAAACAGGAACAGGTGAAGCCGAGGTTCGGATGGGCGTTCCGCTGGGCACAGGTCATTGCGGGAGATTTCCATCTCATCCGCCGTTTTCTGCCGGAGGGAGAAAAGGCCCTTGCGGGAAAGACAATCCTGACGAACACCACCACGCCGGACGACCGGGAGCTTTTGCGCAGCCGCGGCCTGCGGCGGCTGGTGACCACGACTCAGAGCTTCAACGGGCGCTCCACCGGCACCAATGTGCTGGAGGCGGTCCTCGTGGCGGCCACGGGCCGGCGGCCGGAAGAGCTGCAGCCGTCGGACTACGAACGGCTGCTGGGCCAGCTGGGGTGGAGCCCGGAGATCACGGAGTTCCACGGTGATGGCAATGATGAGACTGGAGGAGAGACTGGAGGATAGTTTGTTGGTGACGCTGGCCTGCATCCTGGGACTGCTCGCCGCGGGATGCTCCGCGGCCGCGGCGGCGGGCTCTGCCACGCCGCAGAGCTTCGAGAAGACGCTCACCCTGACCGTCAGGGGTAAGTATCTGCTGTATCTGCCGCCCGGATACGAGGAGGACCGCGGGACGCGGTGGCCTCTCATCCTGTTCCTGCACGGCGCGGGCGAGCGGGGAGACGACGTCTCGCGCGTGAAGATTCACGGCCCCATCAAGGTGGCCGAGTCGCGCCCGGAAGGGCTGCCGTTCATCATTGCCGCGCCGCTGTGCCCGGCGGACCGGTGGTGGGACCGGATGCTGCCGGAGCTCACCGCCCTGCTGGACGAGATATGCTCGCGGTGGCGCGTGGATTCTGAGCGCATCTACTGCACGGGCCTCAGCATGGGAGGCTTCGGAACGTGGGCCCTGGTGAGCGAGCACCCGGAGCGCTTCGCCGCCGCGGCTCCCATCTGCGGGGGCGGCAACCCATGGCTGGTATGCCGGATGAAGGACGTCCCTGTCTGGGCGTTCCACGGCGCGAAAGACGCGGTGGTCCCGCTGGAGCAGAGCGAGAGGATGGTGGAGGCACTCAGGAAATGCGGGGCTCAGCCGAAGCTGACCGTCTACCCGGAGGCTCAGCACGACTCCTGGACCGAGACCTACAACAACCCCGAGCTCTACCGGTGGTTCCTGCAGCACCGGCGCGGGAAGTGATGGCCATTTGAACAGATTCGCTTTCATCATCCACCCGCTGGATGTGCGCGATGTGGCGCGCAAATATCCCTTCACGCGATACCTGCCCCCCCGTCTGGTGGAGTGGGGGCTCACCTTCAAGAGCCCGCAGACCATCAGCCACATCACGGGAGTTCGGGGCACGGACGGGAGCGAAGCGGAGGGCTGGTTCATCGCCTGTCCGCTCACTCCCCGCCAGCTCTTGAGCCTTCCGGAGGAGGAGGTCTGGAAACGGCTGGTGCAGGCGGCCCGCATCGCCGAGGAGCACGGGGCGGGCATCCTGGGACTGGGGGCTTTCACCTCGGTGGTGGGCGACGGCGGCAGGACGCTGGCCGAACGCGTGAACATCGCCGTCACCACCGGGAACAGCTACACCGTGGCCACCGCAGTGCAGGGGGCGGTGGAGGCGGCGCGGCTGATGGAGATCGATCCGGCGGGAGCCTGCGCCGCGGTGGTGGGCGCGACCGGCTCCATTGGAAAGACGTGCGCGAAGCTGCTGGCCCGGACGTTCCCGGAGATGGTGATCATCGGCCGGGATCTCACGCGGCTTGAGGAGCTGACGCCCGATGTCGCCGCCGGAACGCAGTGCCGGGTCAGCTGCAGCACGTCGGTGGCCAGCTCTCTCCCGCAGGCGGACGTGGTCATCACGGTCTCCAGCGCCGTGGACGCCATCATCCTGCCGGAGCATCTGAAGAGCGGCAGCGTGGTGTGCGACGTGGCCCGGCCGCGAGACGTGTCCGCGCGGGTGGCGCGAGAGCGCGACGACGTGCTGGTGATCGAGGGAGGGGTGGTGGCCGTGCCGGGGGACGTGGACTTCCACTTCGATTTCGGCTTCCCTCCGAAGACGGCCTACGCCTGCATGTCCGAGACCATGGCGCTGGCGCTTGCCGGGCGCTACGAGCCGTTCACACTGGGCAAGGATGTTTCGGTGGAGCAGGTGGACGAGATCACGCGCATCGCGGAAGAAAAAGGGTTCCGCCTGGCGGGGTTCCGCAGCTTCGAGCGGGCGCTGGAGCCCGGAGACATCGAGCGCATCCGCGAGAACGCCCGGCACCGCCGCAACTCCTTGAGCTAAGGACGCGCCCTACTCCACCGGCAGGTCGTAAACGGAGGTCGGCCGGGACCGGAAGGAATCGTCCGCCGGCACAGGGGTCCCCTTCTCGTCGAACCGGACCGGGCGCTCGCAGAAGTCGCAGTCGAACTGCTCGACGCCGATGAACACGGAGTTCCTGTTGGTGCAGTAGGGGCATCGCAGGTCCCGGCGAGGCCTTTTCTGGAGCTGGATCATCCACACGAAAAGGCCGACCAGCAGGACGCCGGTGATCGCGCACACGATCGCGCCCAGAACCGTGAGAAGGGACGTCAGGCACAGCAGGACGCCCGCGCCGAAGGTCACGGCCAGCGGCTTGAGAAGGCGGTAGCTGTGCTGTTCCAGTTGACGGACTGTGGCGTACTCTCCGCGGCACAGCCGGGTGATGACGTTCAACGCAGACCCCTGGTCCCCGGAGCGCTCGCAGGTGCTCACCGGCCTCGATCAGGACAGAAACGGGAGATTTGCGGAGCTGACCGGACCTGCGCCGGGCACCGCACCCGGGACCAGCGGAATTGTATTCCCGCCGGTCCGTGCTGTCAAACGGAATCCGGGGGATAACATGATAGAGCGATCCTCCTTCCGGAAGCCGGGCAAGCCGGGAGAGCGTCCGCAGGGCGAGGCCGGAGGCGAACGCCATGGCACAGACGCAGACACTGACTCTGGAAAGCTTTCTCAGGCAGCACGTCCGGGAAGGCGAACTCTACGAACGGCTCGACGGCGAGAAGGTGGTCTGCTTCGCCTGCGGCCACCGCTGCCGGATCCTGCCGGGGCACCGCGGCGTCTGCCGGGTGCGGTTCAACGAAGGGGGAAAGCTGTTCGTCCCTTACGGATACGTCTCCGGCCTCCAGGTGGACCCCATCGAGAAGAAACCCTTCTTCCACGCTCTGCCCGGCGCCCGCGCTCTGAGCTTCGGGATGCTGGGATGCGACCTGCACTGCGCTTACTGTCAGAACTGGATCACCAGTCAGGCGCTGCGGGACGAGCGCGCCCTGGGGGATGCCTCTCCCGTCACCCCGGAGCGGCTGGTGGAGCTTGCGCTGGAGCACGGCGCAAAGGTGGTGACCAGCACGTACAACGAGCCCCTCATCACCGCGGAGTGGGCCGCCGCGGTCATCCGGCTGGCCCGGCAGCACGGCCTGCGGGGATCGTTCGTATCGAACGGGCACGGCACGCGCGAGGTCCTGGAATATCTGCGGCCCTTCGTGGACCTGTTCAAAGTGGACCTGAAGAGCTTCCGGCAGAGCAGCTACCGGGAGCTGGGCGGGGTGCTGGACCGTGTGCTGGAGACCATCGGCAATCTGGTGGAGCTGGGCTTCTGGGTGGAGGTGGTGACCCTGGTGGTCCCCGGTTTCAACGACAGCGAAACGGAGCTGCGCGACATCGCCCGGTTCCTCCGGGGAGTGTCAGCGGACATCCCCTGGCATGTCACGGCGTTCCATTCCGACTACCGGATGATGGACCGGACCGCAACCCCGGCCTCCACTCTCCGGCGGGCCCGCGAGATCGGACTCGAGGAGGGCCTGCGCTACGTCTACGCCGGAAACCTGCCCGGTATGCTGGAGGACGCGGAAGACACCCGGTGCCATTCGTGCGGCGAGCTGCTGGTGGAACGGTTCGGCTTCCGCGTGATGATGTGCCGGATCAGCCAGGGACGCTGTCCGCGCTGCCAGACCGTCATTCCCGGCATCTGGGAATGAGCGCGCCGGTCAGCCAAGGGAAGAGGCTGCGGAGAAACTCCGCAGCCTCAGCCGGGAAAGGAGAATCAACTCAGGACATACTCACTATCCGCAGCAGCCGCCGTGTCCCTGCGGCGCCCGGGCAGCGCCTTCCTCACCCTTCTTCTTGAAAGAGTTTCCGCAGCCGCAGGAGGACTCCACATTGGGATTCGTGATGGCGAACCCCGCGCCGTCGAGCCCCTCCTGATAATCCACCTGAGCACCATCCAGATAGGGGCTGCTCAACTCGTCGACCAGCACCTTCAGTCCGGAGAAGTCCAGGACGACGTCGGTCTCTTCGGTGACGTCGTCGAACGCCATTCCGTATCGAAAACCGGCGCATCCGCCGCCCTGCACGAAGATGCGCAGGGCCGCTCCCTGCCGGTCCTGCTTCTGCATCAGATCCTTGACCTTCTCGACTGCGGCCTGCGTGAGCGTGAGCATCGTAAGCGGTATCCTCTTCTTCAGATTATCTCAAATCCATCCGGATGATCTCTGCAAAGGCAATCGTGGGGCCACCGGGGATCCCACGCAACTATTATACCTGAGAGCCGGGCGATTTTCCAGCTAATGCAACGGCGACTCAGGCTCAAAAAACCTGACCCGGCTCTTTTTGTATTCCCGCAGGGTGCGAAGCAGCGCGACCGGCGGGTTTCCCAGACTGGCGGCAGCCTCTCTCAGCCTGCGTTCACACTCCTCATCGGAGGCGGCATGGGCCATGGCGAACAGGCGGTAGGGCCACTCCTCATAGTCCGGGCGCTCGTAGCAATGGCTGATGCACCGGAGAGACGACAGAAAGGCCGCCGCCTCTTCCAGGCGGGCACCGCGCACGTTCCACGCGCTCAGAATGTTGCCCGCGAATCCCGCGCGGCGGTGCTGAAGCACCGCGGCGACCCTTCGCAGGGCTCCCGCATCGCTCAAACGGGACGCCCGCTCCAGAAGTTCCCGTTCATTCAGCCCGAACAAGTCCGCCGCTTCCCGGAACGGCCTCGACACCGGGGGAAGATCCCTCTGCAGGGCACGGATGCAGAGAATGTCCCGTTCCTCCAGGGCGACCGGCCGCGGCACAGGCGGCGGCTGGCCGGCGTCCGCCGCCGCGGAGCCCTCTTCCGGATCGAAGCGGACGCCAAGCTTGAACGTGCGCAGCGCGGGAAACAGGCGCAGCCTCCACCCCCCGGCCTGCCCGGCCAGCCGCTCCGCCTCCTCCTGCAGCGGCACGCCGGGCGGGACGGCCAGCGTGAACCAGAGGCTATAGGTGTGGTCGCGCGCGTAGTTGTGGCTGACGCCGGGATGGGCGGAAACGGCCGCGGCGGCCCCGTCCAGCGCCTCTTGCGGGACGGCCATAGCCGCGAGAGCGGTGGAGTATCCCAGCGCCCGGCCATCGAAGATGCCGCTGACCTCGCGGATCAGGCCCTCCCGCCGGGCACTCTGCAGCGTCTCGATGACGGAGTCCTCGCTGACTCCCGCCCGGGCCGCCAGGGCGGCGAACGGCCGAGGGCAGAGCGGCAGTCCCTCCTGCGCCAGCGTCAGGATGCGCGCCCGGGAGAAGGGCGTCACAGCCCGAAGTCCTGCCGGGTGCGGCGCATCTCCACCGCCGCGCGTTCGCACACCCCTCCCACCGGCGGGTTGAGTTTGGAGACCCTGACCGTGGCCGCCTGGCAGGGCAGCCCGGACAGAGCCTGGCGCGCGATGTCTGCCGCAAGGTGCTCCAGCAGGTGGTGCTTGCCGTCCGCCACGGCCCGGCGTACCATCTGATAGGCCTGCCCGTAGTCGATGGTGTCCGCCAGCCGGTCCGAGGCGCCTGCGGCCGAGAGGTCGGCCTCCAGGATCAGATCCACCTCGAGCGCCTGCCCGATCTCCCGCTCTTCCGGGGTGTATCCGTGGTGCCCGTAGATCTTCATTCCGGACAGAAAGATCCTGTCCATTGCCTGCGCCTCCTTTCATTGGATCGCCGCCCTCCAGAACGGCGGCTGCGCTGCCGAAGGATTCTACAACAGACGGCGCCTTCGTTGACGCGGAAGAGGGTATCTGGTATACTGACGGTGCGGTTGAAGGCGCAGGGCCGCAGGAGGGCCCCCGGCTTCAGAGGGCGCGGGGCAGGTCGCTGGAGCCGCTGTGCGCTTGTAGCTCAGTGGATCAGAGCATCTGACTTCGGATCAGAGGGTCGGGGGTTCGAGTCCCTCCAAGCGCGTCTGGTTTCCAAATCTTGCCGGAGGCGCCCCGAGAGCTTCTGGTGCATCAGGAAGAGATGCATACGGGACTGTCATCAGTCTCCGTCTGGTAATGCGCCACGCGCATTCGGGCCAAGGGCCGCCTCCGGCGAGCTTCCCGGGTCGTTAGCTCAGTTGGCAGAGCAGCTGACTCTTAATCAGCGGGCCACAGGTTCGAGTCCTGTACGACCCATTTTCCGCATTTTTCTCCGGCTGGCGGCCCCGCCGATGGCTCTTGACGGGCGAGTGGTGGAATGGCAGACACGCCAGACTTAGGATCTGGTGCCGCAAGGCGTAGGAGTTCAACTCTCCTCTCGCCCACTCCTGTTGTCCGTGCAGAGCACGAGGGATCCGTGGCGGTTTTTCGCGTTCCGGTGTAGACTTCTAGGCAGGGATCCGGCTGCGGAGCGGCGAAGTCAGGTTTGCGGCGCGCCGCCCCTGCGGATACGCAGGATCGAGCGGGCCGGATACGCAGGATCGAGCGGGAGTAGTTCAGTGGTAGAACGCCTCCTTGCCAAGGAGGAGGTCGCGGGTTCGATGCCCGTCTCCCGCTTGCTGTCTTCTCGATGAAGGACGTCCGAGGAGCGGCCCGCTAATGAGGCGGTGCGTTTAGCGCCGCACAACGCTTCATTAGAAGCAACTCCCTCCCGCCTGACAGCGCTTCCATGCGAAGGAGGAGGTGCGTTTTGTCAGGCGAATTGTCACTGACCCTGCTCTCAGGGCCCGCCACCGTCCGGGAGGCCGTGGAGGGCTTCCTGCGGCAATGCCGGGCCCGTAATCTGTCACCCCGGACGCTCGAGCTGAATGCGGACGTTCTGCGGCGCTTCTGCGAGCACTGCGGCAACGTCGCGCCCGAAAGGCTCACTCCGGACAGCGTCCTTTCCTTCCTGGCTTCCTGCGGACAGAGGACGTCCACGGCCCGCAGGTATCACGAAGTCCTGCGCGCTTTCGGGAAGTACCTGCAGACCATCGGCCTGCCGGACCCCGCCGCCGGCATCGAACGCCCGAAAGCGCCCCTCCCGGTCATCGAACCCCTGACGCAGGAGGAGGTGGAGGCGATGCTTGCCGCCTGCCCGGACACACCGGCAGGGCTGCGGGACCGCCTGCTGCTGCTCCTGCTTGTGGACTGCGGGCTTCGAGCCTCGGAGGTGGCGGCGCTGGACGTCCGGGACGTGGACCTCGAGGAGCGCGTCCTTCTGGTCCGCTGCGGCAAGGGAGGAAAGCCCCGCAGGGTGCCCTTCGGCCGGCAGACGGCCGAGACCCTGGCGGAATGGCTGGCCGTCCGGAACGGGCTGGACAGCCCGCGGCTTTTCGTCAGCTGCTACGGGGCCGCGCTGGACCGTCACGGGGTGGCGGGAATCGTGGACCGAGCCGCGAAGCGCGCCGGCATAGCGCGCCACGTCGGTCCGCACCGGCTGCGCCACACCTTCGCCATCAGCTACCTGCGCGCCGGCGGAGATGTGTTCACCCTGCAACGCATCCTGGGACACTCCACACTGGCCATGACGCGCCGGTATGCGGACGTGGCGGATACGGACGTGGTCGAGAAGCACCGCCTCTTCTCTCCCGGGGACCGGCTCGAGCTGCCCGGGAAGAAGCGGCAGAACGTGCTCAATGGAGGAAAGAAGAGATGAAGGAACAGGCCCCGCATCTGCGGGTGGCGGAGCTTGCGGCCTCCTGGGACAGGCCGCTGCCCGAATACTGAGCACCAAAAAAACAACGCAGAGACAGGCCCGCGTCTGAAGCAATCACCCCCGGCGCGGGCCTGTTTTTTGCGCTGCCTGTGCGCTGCGGTGTATGCCCTTGCATGTTGACCACAATTTGTAATCCATTTTGCCGCAGTCCCACCCCTGTTCTTTTGTTGGCTTCTTCTTCAGTCCCCCCCCGTCTGGAGCCAGTGTCTCAGAGGTAGCGACAACTCTGCCACAGCCCGGCGCGCGTGTTGGGACCCGTTGCCGGTGTGTTTTTGATGCGTGTACAATGCCACGACACTGTGGCACCGCTGCCGATGGCGGTGCTGGTGCTATGGAGGAAAGCAAACAATGGAAGCAACCGAAGTCCAGGACTGCCGCGTCCTGAGCATTCCCGAAGCCGCCCGGTATCTGGGCGTTTCCGCTCCCAGTGTCCGCAGGTTCCTGCTGAACGGGGAGCTGCCTTTCGTCATTCTGGGGAACCGCCGCCGTATCCCGGTGCGGGCGCTCAAGCGGTTCCTCGACGAGTCCGCGAAGATGACTGAGACAAAGAAGGAGTAGGACAATGAAAAAAGGGAAAACCCCGGTCTCCAGGACCGGGGTAAATGAGTTTGCGCGTTCTTTAAACTGTCTGAAAACTGTTTCAATCCTCACAGGGCTTTTCTGCCCTGTGCGACACCCCGCCACAGGGGTGACGGGGAAGAAGGAGGTGCGGCCGTCAGGCCCGGCTTCATCTTACCACCTCCCGGCCGCCCTGTCAATCAGGGCGTCCGACGGCCTGCGGACCTTTTACGCAGGGGTCTTTGACCCGGACAGCCGCACCTTCTTCAAGCGGCTGAAGCCCAACCACATCCTGCGATTCCCGCCGGCCATCGCGCTGCAGACCTCCGTTGTGGAGGAGCTCCAGCGCCTGGGCTGCGAGCGCATTGAAGTCCAGATGCCGGACGGAGACGTCCTGAGCGTCCCCTTCGCGCTTTTCACCCGGAGGGCGCGGACTCTGAACCGTGGCTTCGGGGCGCAGCTTGCGCTCCCCATTGCTCTCTGGCACAACCGCCGCATGGAAGCGGCGCAGCTTTCGCTTTTCGCAGGAGGCGAAAATGACCGGGTGGGATGACACCGAAAGACTCCAGGGCCCCTTCGATGACGGGGACGCGTTCTTCGAGGACCCCTTCAGCGCTGAGCCAGAAGACTGCGGGGGCCGCCCGGAAGCCACGGAAAGGCCCGTTTTTTGGCCTCAGAGCGCGTCTGCGGCCGTGGAAGGCTTCCAGCGCGGAAACCCCTTCCTGAGCGCCCGGGAGGCCCTCAGGCGGGGCATGTCGGTCATCCCGGTGCGGGAGAACAAGCGTCCGCTCTGCCGCTGGAGCGAGTACCAGCAGCGCCCCCCGACCGAGAAGGAGCTCGAGCGCTGGCAGCACCAGAAGCCAGAAGGGTGGGCCGTGGTCACAGGCAAAGTCAGTGGCTGCATCGTGCTGGACTTCGACGGGGAGGAGGGCCGGCGGACGCTGGAGCGTCTGGGCCTCGAGCCGCACATCTGGACGCCCTCGGGCGGCGCGCATGTCTACGTGGCACATCCCGGCTGGAGGGTCTCCACGCAGAACCACGGCGCGAACCGTGGCCTGCAGGAGGCCTTCCCGGGCATGGACGTCAAGGGCGACGGCGGCTATGCCATCGCCTTCGGCAGGAGCACGCATGGCGAGTACCGGGGGAGAATCCCGCGGGAGTTCCTCCCGTTCGAGGCCCTGCCCGCGGAGCTGCGGCAGGCTATCTCGGGCAGCCTGTGCAGGCCTCCGGACACGCCCCGGGACGCGCCGGCTGCTCTGGCAGAGCCCCCAGGCGGCCTGCGGGACAGGCTGATTGAGCGGGCCCTGGAGCTGGCGCGGGACGGCCGCAACAACGCGCTGCTGTGGCTGGCCTGCCAGCTGCGGGACAACGGGTTCGGCGAGGCCGAGGTCCTGAAGCTGGCGGAAAGGTTCGCCGCACTGGCTCCACAGACGAACACGAAGGGCACCGAGGGGCCGCTGACACCCGGCGAAATTCAGGCCACGGTGCGCAGCGCGTTCAGCCGGCCTGCCCGGGAGCCGCTCGAGGCCCGGGATGGCGCCGCCATGCCGCCGGGAAACGCAGCCACGGACAGGGGAGACCGCCTGACCGCCCACCGGGACGCGCTGAAGGAGCTTCTGTCCGGTAGTGTCCGCTGGTGCCCGCAGTGGAAGAGCTGGCTGCGCTGGAACGGCGTCCGCTGGGAGAAGTGCCCGGAGGAAGAGCTGCGCTCCACGGCTTACGAAGCCCTGCGTCTGCGGTATCTGCGGCTCGCTGAGACAGCCGGACAGAGGGATACACGCAGCCGGGCGGCGGCCCGGTTGCATGAACTCGAAAGCGGCCGCTACTACAGGGAAGCGCTCGAACTGCTAAGGGGAGAGACGGGCTTTCTGACGCACGCCACGGAGTTCGACAGGGACCCCAACCTCCTGAACACCCCTTCCGGGGTGGTGGACCTGCGCACTGGAGGGCTGCGCCCGGCGCGCCCCGAAGACCTGATGACAAAGACGACGGGCGTCCCGTATGACCCGGAGGCCGGGTGTCCGCAGTTCATGGAATTCCTGCAGGAGATTCTCCCACAGGAGGGGATGCCGGACTTCCTGCAGCTGGTGTTCGGCTCCGGCCTGCTGGGCGAGAACCGCTTCCACAGGGGCTTCATCTTCTACGGAAGCGGCGCGAACGGTAAGAGCACGCTGCTCAAGGTTGTCCAGACAATTGCCGGGGACTACTGCGACTGCCTGCCCAGGGATGTTCTCCTGAGCAGACGGCAGCAGCAGGATGCCGCAAGGGTGGCACTGGCCGCGTGCGAGGGATTGCGCCTGGGCATGCTGGAAGAGCTGGCAGACGGCGCCGTGCTCAGCGCCACCGCGCTTAAAGACCTTGTGTCCAACAACCGCATGCAGGTCCGGGGGCTCTATGAGGGCTATCGCCATGCGGTCATAGGCCTGACCCTGGTCGTTGCCACGAACCGCAAGCCGGCCATTCCGGAGAACACGGAAGGCGTCTGGCGGCGGCTCGCGCTGGTGCCATTCACGGTCACCATTCCGGAGGAGCGCCGGGACCCGGAAAAGGCGGAGAAGCTGCTTCGGGAGGCCGCAGGCATTCTGCGCTGGATGGTGGAGGGAGCGGGACTGGCGCTGCAGAGCGGCGAGCTGGAGGCCCCTGAAGCCGTCCGGAGCGCGACGGAAGAGTACCGCACAGAAGAGGACGTTCTGGCCGCATTTCTGGACGATTGCTGTGTGCTCGGGCCGCGCTACCAGGTGCCTTGCGGCGAGCTATACGCAGCCTATCAGGCCTGGTGCAACGAGAACACCGGCGGGCGGTTACTGTCGCAGAAGGCGTTCGGGCAGGCGCTGCGGGACAGGGGAGTCACCGACACGCGCTCCCGCAGGGAGGGAAGGCTGGTCCGGTTGTATGTTGGCATCGGGCTGAGGACGGACGACCTGCCCGCAGAAGGGGCTGCTGTGACGGATGTGACGGATACAACCCCAATTTTGAAAACTTCCCCCGCGCGTACATGCGCGGGAAAAGTTTCTGAAAACGGCCTCAATCCGTCACATCCGTCACACCCCGCTGGGTCAGATGCGACATTCCGCGACGAACTTCCCCCTGCGGCCGCGTCTGCCCCTGAGGAGACGCCCCCGGCTGCGGTTTGTCCGCGCGGAGAGGAGGCGACGCAGGCCACTGCCCCGGACGCCGACCTGATTGACTGGGCTCGGGAGATGCTCGAGCACCCTGAACGGCTGCGGCCTGTGGGCCTGGTGAAGGAGCCTGCCCGGTTCCTCGAAGCGAACCTGTATGACCTGCTGCACGGCAGCGGGCCGGCGGCCGGGCGGGCCCGGGCGCGCCTGCAGGAGTACCGGGCTGCGCTCCCAGCCGGGTGACTCGCAGGAAAAGAAAGTGCCCGCACGACCCCTCCCGGGCGCGAGAGGGTAAGGACTCCCGAAGGCGGCCGGGAGGGGGTGGGGCAAAACGGCAGACCCGCCCCCCCGGCCTGCGTCCAAAAACCCGGGAAGGGACTCCTGCTCCTTTCGGATAAGTCTCTCTTGCGGCGCGAATACTGCGGGACCGAGCAGACAATCACCGGGAGGAGCCAATGGGAGTCATACAGAGTTGCCGGCCCAGGGCCGACGTTCTGACAGGGCAACTTCAGGACGCCATCTTCGCCGCGGACTTCGGGCACGTTGTGGAGGGGCGGGCCCCCGCTGTCTATCAGGACCCCGCAGAGTTCTTCCGCAACACCTATCCGGCCAAAAACCTGTGCGACGTGGTGCGCCGTATCTTCGAGCCGCTCTCAAAGCCGGACGCGGACAGCGGGCAGGCCCTCAGGCTTTGCACGGGTTTCGGCGGCGGCAAGACGCACACCCTCATCGCGCTCTGGCATCTCGGGCGAAACATCGCCGATGCCTCGCTGGGAACCGAAATCCTTCCGGCCGGCGGCCGTCCTCGGGCCATCACGGTCGCCGGCTTCGACGGAGACAAGGCGGGAACCACGGTTTGTTTCAGGCACCCGGAGCTCCTAACCCACAGCCTCTGGGGCGAGTTGGCCTATCAGCTGGGCGGCCCCGAAGGCTACTCCGCCATGGTGGACGTCGACGACCCGGAGAAGGCCCCGGATGCCGTGCAGCTCCGCAGCATCTTCCCGCAAGACACGCCCGTGCTCATCCTGCTGGACGAGCTCGTCAAGTATCTTCCAAAGCTCTCGGACCGGGGCCGGGACGTATTTCTCGCCTTCATGAGCCAGCTGGTCTCCGAGGTCCAGCAACGTCCGCGGACGGTGCTGGTCATTGCGGACCCGGGAGCCCAGGGCGCCTTCGAGCTCCCGGTCGATGATAAAGTAAAGAGCGCGTTCTCCAAACTGGACGACGAACTGGACCGCAAGACTTCCCACTTCGACCCGATAGGCCCCGAGTCGGCCGGCGTGATTACGCGGCGCCTGTTCGAGGCGGTCGACAGACTGGCGGCGGAGTCGGCCGCCAACACCTATCGCGCACTGTACGACCGCGTGCGCACCGAACACCCGGACGTTCTGCCAGAAAACGCCATCGCTGAGGCCGAGCGCATCAAGACCACCTATCCGTTCCACCCGCGCCTGCTGCAGACCGCCAGAGACCGTCTCGGAGCAATCCAGGATTTCCAGAGGAGCCGCGGCACCCTGCGCCTTTTCGCCCGGATAATCCGGGACATCTGGACCCGCCAGCAGGACCTGGAGCTTATCAACGAAGGGGATGTGAACTGGTCGGACGCTCAGCTGCAGGCGGACCTTCTGGACCGCCTGGGAAGGGAGCCGTTCAAGGCGGCGGTAAGCTCGGATGTCGAGGGTCACGCCGCCCGGCTGGACGAGCAGTTCTCCACCGACGTGCACCGGCGGGTGGCCTCCGCGCTCCTTCTGGAGAGCCTGCAGCTGGAACCCACGGCCGCCATGACGGCCAGCGAGCTGACGCTGGCCACCCTGCGCCCTTCGGATGCCGGGCCCGAGCCGGCCGAGGCGCTGGACAGGCTGCTCGCTGTCTGCTGGCACACCTATCCCGACGATGCGGGCAAGCGCTTCCAGTTCCGCTACCAGCCCAACGTCAATGCGCAAATCGAGGAGCGGGCGGAGCAGGTGCCTCTCGAGGACGCGATTCAGGAGTGCCGAATGCGTGTCCAGCAGTACTTTTCCGGAGGGGCCTTCAAACTCTGGGCCTTCCCGGCCGCACCGTCCGCCGTGCGCGACACCGCCGACCTGAAGCTGGTCCTGGCCGAGAGCGAGGACGCGGCGAAGAGAATCTGCGAGTACGAGGACGACAGAGACCCGGCCAGCCCCACCCCCCGGGGCTTCCGCAACGCCATCGTGGCGGTGGCCCCCAAGCCGGACCTTCTCCAGGACGCCGCGCATATCGCCCGGAGGCTGCGGGCTGCCGAGGCCATCCTGAAGGAGAACCCGAAGAACAGGATGGTCCGGGAGCAGCTTGAGGGGCCCGACGGCATCCTGGAGAAGCTGCGCCGCCGCGCGCGCATCGCGGCGGCCCGCAGCTGGTGCCGGGTGGTGCTGCCCGGGCGCCAGCCGCAGACCCTGGAAGAGAAATACCTCGTGCCGGAGAACGACCCTCTCTCCCCCATAAGCGGACAGCAGAGGCTCATGCCGTTCCTCCTGGATAACGACCTCATCTATGGCCCCTCCGACGTGCTGGACGTGGACCTGCTGCTGGACGAGCTCCTCAAGGGCGGGACCCCTTCCGTCGAGCATCCCGGAGCGGTGACGGCCCGCTCCGTGCACGAGCGCGCCCTGCGCAGCCCGAAACTGCGTCTGCTGCCGGACGAATCCCCCGTACGCCGCAGCATCCTGAAGGCGGTGGAGGAGGGGCGCCTGCTGGTCAGGCTGCCGGACGGGTCCGTCTACGACCGCGAAGGCTGTGTCCGGGGGCCGGAGGGGGGCCGGGTCCGCAGGAGAGGCGAGCGCCTGCCCTCCCTGCCGCTGGAGAAAGACGTGCTTCTTGCCCCTCCGGATGCCGAATGCGTCGCCGGCTGGATTGCTACCGATGAGGGCCGGCCCGGGTCTTTCTCGCTGGAGGAGGCGGCCCGGATAAAGCACACGGACCCCGAACAGCTCTCGCAGGCCATCGGCAGGGGGCTCCTGAACGCTGAGGAGCGGGACGGCGAGCCGCGCGTGCTGAACGACGAGAGCTTCGCAATCTGGTGGCCGGAGGAGGCTTCCAACACGGCATGTTCGTGGGAGCAGGCCATCAGCCTGGCCGCTCAGAGGCCGCTCAGACGCCTCACCCTGACCGCCGACAACCCGCAGTCCGCGCAGTCCCTCATTGCCGTTGCCCAGCCGCTTAGCGCGCGGCAGCTGCAGCTCAACGTGACCACCGGCGGCGAGCTCAAAGACGGTGGTGAGGTCCGGTTCCGGGCCGAAGGGCTGCGTCCCGGCCACACCCTGCGTCCATTGGAGAAGGCGGCTGAGCTCCACCGGGCCTTGAAGGACGGAGGTCACTTCCACGCCGAGCTCACCCTGGACTTCGGCGGTGACGGACGGACGGGTGCCGCTGCGCAGCTGGAGCGGGCGGCCGGAACCGCCCCGGAGGACGTGCAGGTCGAGGCGGAGTTTGGCGCGCCGCAGGGCTGATGCGCTGGCAGGAGAAAAGTCTGGAGCAGCTGGAGAGATGAATATTCGCAATGCCCCCTTCGCGTTGAGGGTGTCGGACCGGGCCGGCGCGCGCCGCGGCATCGTGTACCGCCGCAGGCCGGATGACAGAGGGCGCGACCGGCTGAGGCGCCTGGCCGTGCTGACGCCGCTCGCCTACGGTGCGGCCATCCCCTTGCTCCGGGAAGCCGTCCGGGACTCCGCCGGCGCCTCCGCCGCGCCGAAGCTGGAGCCGGGGCCCCTCATCCCGCTGACGGAGGACTGGGGCGCCCGCATCGCCTGCTTCGCCATCATCTCTGTGGGCCTGCGCGATGTGGAGCGCCTGATGGCCGCTTCCGCCCATCTGCGCGCCGCCGACGGCACGGAGGCCGCCTGGTGGCTGGGGCTTCTCACCGGCGCTTCCGGCGGCCGCGCCGCCCGCGCCCTGCGCATCCTCACGGAGGCGGTCAGGTGAGCCGCCCGCGCCTGCTCATCGAGGAGTGGCTGCCCGCCGCGGCCATAGGCGTGGAGTGCATGCGCGCCCGCGGAACCTCCAGTGCTCTCGAGCCCACCACCTTCCTCCACGTCTGGTGGGCGCGGAAGCCGCTCACCGTCAGCCGTGCCGCCGTGCTGGCCTCCGTGCTGCCGGCCGGCTTCGACCGTCCCACCTTCGAGCGCCTGCTGGGGTTCGGGCTGCCGGGCAGCCAGCTTGTCCTCACCCGGCAGCTGATGGACACGGGCGTCAGGGTCCCCGGAGGTTTCGGGTGTGCCAGGGCTTTCAGCAACGCCGTCCGCGAGCAAGACCTTGAGGTGGCGCGTCGCGAGGCACGCGCGTTATGGGGGGAGTCCGTATCTGTTCTCGACCCGATGGCCGGCGGCGGCTCCATCCCGCTGGAGTCGGCCCGGCTGGGGCTGGAGACTCTGGCCAACGAGGTGAACCCCGTGGCCTTGTCCATACTGGAGGCCACCGTGGACTACCCGTTCCGTTTCGGCGGGAAGCTTGTCGAAGCGGCCCGAAGATGGGGACACCGCCTGACGGCGCGGACAGTCTCACGCCTGACGCACTTCTTTCGATATGACGGCTTCGCGCCTCCTGATGCTTATATCTTCACCCGGACGGTACCCTGCCCGGACACCGGGCTCCCCGCTCCTCTGGTGCCGGACTGGAGCCTCAGCCGTCCGGCCGGCGGAAAGCACATCGTGGCCGAGCCCGTGGTCACCGACGCGGCCCTCGGGCGCTGGACCGTCCGGGTGCGGGATGTAGGCCCGGGCGCCGGGCAGCTCTCCTCGCCGCCGCGCCCCACGTACGCCCGGGGCAGGGGCTGGTCGCTTTTCACCGGCACGGAGATGCCCGCCGACTACATCAAGAGCCAGGCGCAGCAGGGCAACATGGGCAGCGTCCTTTACGCCGTAGTCACCAGAGCCAGCAGGCGCCTCGAGTTCCGCCCCCCCACGCAGACGGACCTGGACGCCCTGGCGGACGCGGAGCGGGAGCTTGCGCGCCTGCGCCCGCAGTGGGAGCGGGACGGCATCATCCCGACGGAGCTCTACCCGGACGTCACCACGGATAAACGCCCGCGGCTATACGGCATGGCGCGGTGGGCCGACATGTTCTCGCCCCGCCAGCTCCTGGTGCTGGGCACGCTGGTGGAGGAGCTGTGCGCGCTCCGGCCGGGCATCCTGGCGGCCGAGGGGCCGGAGCTCGGCGAGGCCGTGGTGCACCTGCTGGCATTCGTGGTGGACAAGGTGGCCAATTACGGGTGCATTCTCAGCAAGTGGGAGTGCACTCGCGGGGTCATCAAGGGAAAATTCGACCGGCACGACTACGCGTTCAGGCCCACCTTCGCGGAGATGGCGGTGTGCGCCGCCGGACGCGGGCTGGAGTGGCCGGTGGACAACGTGCTGGACGCCTTCGAGAAGCTGGCCTCCCTCCCGAAGGCGCCGGACGCCCGCCCGGTCCGCGTCACGCAGGGCAGCGCCGCGAATCTGGCCGGCATCCCGGATGGCAGCATCACGGCCGTCGTGGTGGACCCGCCCTACGCGGACAACGTGCAGTACAGCGAGCTGGCGGACTTCTTCTACGTCTGGCTGAAGCGCACGCAGGGCCACCGGCGCCCGGAGTGGTTCAGCACCTACCTGTGCGACCATTCCGGGGAGGTGGTGGTGAACCCCGAGCGACACCGGGGCGAAACGCCGGGCAACAAGGATGCCACCCGGAAGGCCCACGAGTTCTACCGGAACCTGATGACCGATATCTTCCGGGAGGCCCGCCGCGTGCTGCGGGACGACGGGGTCCTGACGGTGATGTTCACCCACAAGCGGCAGGACGCCTGGGTGGCGCTGTTCCAGTCGCTGATAGACGCCGGCTTCACCATCACGGCCTGCTGGCCGGTGAAGACCGAGAGCGAGCACAGCCTGCACCAGGCGCGCAAGAACGCAGCGCAGAGCACCGTGCTGCTGGCGGCCCGCAAGCGGGAGGAGGACGCCGGCATCGCCTACTACGGGGAGATAGAGGCGGAGGTGGCGCAGGCGGCCCGCTCAGCCGCGGAGCGCCTTCAGCGTCAGGGCCTGGGCCCGGTGGACCAGATGGTGGGGTCCTACGGCCCCGCCGTGGAGGTGCTGACCCGCTACCGCGAGGTGCGCACGGGCGTGGAAGGGGAGCGCGTCGGCATCGAGCGGGCGCTGGACACCGCGGCCGATGCGTTGGCAGAGTGGCGCCTGGAGCAGATTGCGCCGCGCGGCCTGCCCGGCGCGGACCCGGAGAGCCGGTTCTACCTGCTGTGCTGGGATGTGATGCAGGCGTCGGAGTTCCCGTTCGACCAGATGAAGCTCCTGGGTCACGCGGTGGGCGTGGACCCGGAGCGCCTGAAGGAGAGCGGGCTGGTGGAGCGGACGGCCAGCAACGTGCGCATCCTCCCGGCGCGGGAGCGCCGCCGCGAGCGGCCGGTCAGGGACCCGCAGGAACAATCGAAAGAGGCGCGGCGCAGGGTGCATCCGCAGGATGCGGAGTTTGCCACGGCCATCGATGCCTGCCAGGCGCTGGCTCTCTGCTATCAGGAGGCCGGTGGCGGCCAGTCCGGCATCGGCGCGGCCCGGAGCATGGCCCTGCGCAACGGGTGGACGGCAGACGGGCACGTCGCCCGGCTGATGGAGGCTCTGGTGCGCGCGGCGCCGCCGGCCGTGCGCTTCCCCGGCAAGGGCAAGACCAGGACCGCCGCGGACGAGTTCCCCGAGTTCCGGGCCTGGCATGCGCTGCTGAAGCCGCTCTTCAACATTGAGCCTCCGAAGTGGGAGAAGCCAGAGCCTCCGGAGAACCTGCTCTCCCGCGTGGGGCTGGATGAGCTCCGGGAGCCCGAAGAGGAGGAGGAAGACCCGGAGGAGGAAGGGGAGGAGTGACCGCAGGCCGGGGGGAGGCGGAAGGGAGGTGTGCCATGAAGGAACAGACGGGGCAGCCTGCGCCTCCGCTGCTGCGCCACCGTCAGTGGAAGCGTTTTCCCCGCGGGCCCGACCCGGGCCTGCTGGAGGAGCTCTACGAGCCCGCCCTACGCTGCGCGGTGCGCTATGACCGCTGCTGCGCGTACTTCTCCAGCAGCGTGCTGGCTGCGGCGGCGCGCGGCTTCGCCGGATTCATCCAGAACCTGCTGCGCTCCGGCCCGGACGCCTGCAGGCCGGCGGCCCGGCTGCTGGTGAACGAGCAGCTGGACGAGGCGGACCTGCGGGCGCTCCTGTCCACCGGCAAAGAGGACATCCTGGCCGACAGCCTGCTGAAACGGTTCAGGGACCCTTCAGAGGCGCTTCAGAAGCATCGCCTGCAGATGCTGGCGTGGCTGGTGCGGGAGGGGTGGCTGGAGGTGCGGGTGGGCATCATGCGCGACGGCCAGGGCATCATGCACGCCAAGTTCGGGCTGGTGACGGACAGCGCGGGCGATTGCCTGGCGTTCCAAGGCAGCGGGAACGAGACCGGTGAGGCCCTGACGTCCAACTACGAAGAGCTGGAGGTGCGCAGCTCCTGGGACGACGCGGAGTTCGTGCAGCACTTTCGCGCCAGGTTCGATTCGCTCTGGAGCGACGGGGACCCGGCGGTCCGCGTGTTGAGCCTGCCGGAGGCGGTCCGGGAGAAGCTGATACGCTTTGCTCCCGCAGCTCCGCCGGAGAGAGAGCCGCGGCCTGAACCCGCCGGGGCACGGGTGGCCGCCCTCTGGAGATTCCTAAACGTCTCCCCCTTCCTGCCGCAGGGCGAGACGGTCAGCGACGCGACGGCCCCTGTGGAGCTGTGGCCGCACCAGCGCAGGGTGGTGGAGGACGTCTGCCGGGCGTTTCCCGCCGGCCGGCTGCTGTGCGACGAGGTGGGGATGGGCAAGACCATCGAAGCGGCAGTGGCGCTGCGCCGGCTTTGGCTGGGCAGAGGGGTGCGATATGCCCTGCTTCTGGTGCCTGCGGGGCTGCTGCGCCAGTGGCAAGAGGAGCTGCGGGAGAAGGCCGGCCTGCAGGTCCCGTTCTGGGATTCAGGCTTTCTCTACCCGGACGGTAGCCCCCGAAAGCCGATGGAGGCGCGGGAGGCCCTGGAGAAGTGCGAGGTCCTCTTGCTCAGCCGGGAATGGGCACGCCTGCCCGCCAACAGGGAAGTGGTGCTGTCCGCGCGGGAGTGGTGGGACCTGGTCCTGATGGACGAGGCCCACGCCGCGCGCAGGAAGGAGCCGGACGAGAACGCCTTCAACGAGGGCAACCTGCTGCTGGAGCTTCTGCGCGAACTGCAGCTGGGCAGACGGACCCGGGGGATTCTGCTCCTGAGCGCCACCCCGATGCAGACCGAGCCTTGGGAGCCCTGGGACCTGTTGACCACTCTGGGCGTCGGCGGGCCGTGGATGGTGGAGTTCGAGGACATCCGTGCGTATTACCGGACCGTCGCGGACCTCGAGAAGGACGCGCCGTTATCAATTGACCCGGCAACGGAGGAGCGTCTGAGAGAGCTGGTGGGGGAAGACCACGAGTTTCCCCCCTGCCCTGCGGAGCTTGGCGGCTCGCCCGGGGATGCCGTGCGCCGTCTGCCGTATGCTCTCTCCCAGGACCGGAAGCGCTATGCCGGCTGGCTCCGGGAAAGCTCGCCTCTGGGGAGGCGGATGCACCGCAACACCCGGGACACGCTCCGTCAGTATCACTCGATAGGGCTGCTGCAATCGGCGCCGCCCCGCCGGAGGGTGGAGGATGTCATTTACGACTACGAGGATGAGCGGGAGCGCAGGGCCTACGACGCCATCAGCACGTATATCCACAACCGCTATCTGGAGCTGGAGAAGGAGAAGAAGGGGAAGGGCTTCGTGATGACGGTGTACCGTCGCCGGGCCTCCAGCTCTCCGGAGGCAATCCGGAGAAGCCTGGAGCGGCGGGCCCGGCGCCTGGAAGCGCTTGTCAACCTGAGCGAGGCCGAGTCGTGGCTGAACCCGTGGGACGAGGATGTGGACCTGCGGGACCTGGCAGATGAAGACATCGAGAAGATTGATGCCGGGCTGCCGGCGAAAGGGCATCAGGCGCGGGGTGAGAAGGAGGAGATAGAGAAGCTGCTGTCGGAGATGGAGCTGTTTCGAGGCATCGACAGCAAGCTGAACAGGCTCTGGGACGTCCTGCGGGATGCGACGGCGGATGGCCGGAGCGTGCTGGTCTTCACGGAGTACAGGGATACCATGGAGTATCTGAGGGACCAGCTGGCGGGGTTCTACGGGCAGTGTCTGGCCTGCTACAGCGGCGAGGGCGGTGAGGTCTATGATGGCTCCCGGTGGCAGAAAGTACCGAAAGCGGAGATAACCACCCGGCTGAGCGATGGCCGTCTGCAGGTCCTGGTATGCACGGATGCCGCCAGCGAAGGTCTCAACCTGCAGGCCGCCGGGGCTCTTGTTAACTACGACCTGCCGTGGAACCCCAGCAAGGTGGAGCAGCGGATAGGGCGAATCGACCGCATCGGGCAGAAGCACCCGGAGATACGTGTCTACAACCTGTTTCTGAAGGACAGCGTGGACACGCGGGTGTATCAGGCGCTGCGCACCCGCTGTCGTCTTTTCGAGCACTTTGTGGGTCCGATGCAGCCTGTGCTGGCGCGCGCAGGCAAGGCGCTTCGCGACGGCCTGGACCGGAAGCAGCAGGAGGCCCTGCTGCGGGAGCTTGAGAGAGAATCCAGCCGGGTGAGAGATGATGTGCTGGTGACCAGCACCTTCATCTCCTCGCCGGCGGAGCAGCCGCAGTCCCCGCAGCCCGCTGTGACCCGGGATGACCTGGAGGACGCGCTTTCGCGCCTGGACGGCAAGGCCGTGCCCGTAAAAGCGGTGCGGTTGCTAGACAGGAGAGCCTGGAAGGTGACCCGAGTTGGAAACCGGACCCGGACGGTGACGGTCAGAGCGGAGGAGCTGGAGCGGGACGAGACTGTGAGTCCTCTGGTTCCGGGTAAGGGACTGTTCCAGGAGATTGCCTCGCGGCTCGAGCATCAGGCGGCTGTGCCGCTGGTCTGTGTCGAGGTGGAGTCGGGGCCTTACCGGTGCGCGGAAGCGCGCTGGGTGGGTTCAAAGAGCATCGAACGGGTGAAGGACCTGGCGCGGCTGAAAGCTCTCCTTGAGCGCTGGGACGGCTCTCCTCCGGACCCGGAATTGCGGACCCGGGCTGAGCGGGAGGCGCGCGGTGAAGCCGAGCGAAGACTCAGGCAGATGTGCGACTCCGCTCATGCCAGTGTAGAGGCAGCGCTCGAAAGGCAGCTGGACGCCGCCCGGCGCCGCCTGAAACGGGAGCTGGTTCGAACACTGCTCCTTATCGACCCAACGTCCGACCCGGCTGCGACGTTGCGCAGCCTGGCCGCACGGGAGGCTGCCTCAGTCGCGCGCTTTAGGAAGGCGTTAGAGCTGCTGGGGCCGGACGCAATCTGGTCGCCTGCTGAGGTCGCGGAAGCCAGGAGGTTCGTTAAATCTCTGGGAGCAAACGAACGGAAGTCCCGTTTGACCTACACGGAAATCGACGCTGCGCTGAAGGACCCTCGCTGGAAGGCGTTGCGGAGCTCTGGCAGCTCCTAGCCCGCAGCGAGGGACGGCAAATCCTCGGCCTCTTACGGCCGCCGTCTCACCGGTTCCCCTGCCGGGTCACGCTCCAGCCGGGAGAGGGGGATGCAACGTCCGCCCTGATGGAGCCCTTGCGTCCCACCCGACTCCGTGCTAGAATGACGCTGTCTGAGGTTCAATGAAGCGTTGTGATTCAATGAGCACACCGCTTCATTGCACAGGTAGAGTCAGGCGGGAGGTCCGCTTCACTGAAAAGGAAGCGGTGCGGTTCGAGCGTGGCGGAGGGCGCGGAGCGAGGCGCCGGCCTGCTGGTAGAACGCCTCCTTGCCAAGGAGGAGGTCGCGGGTTCGATGCCCGTCTCCCGCTTGCTGTCTTCTCGATGAAGGACGTCCGAGGAGCGGCCGCTTCTGAGCCGGTGGAGGCCGCCTGTGCGTGAAGGTTACCACCTCGCCCGATGTCTTGAAAGGCATGGACAGGCGGGGTTTTTCGTTTCATGGGGCACCTGACGCCCTGTCAAGGCCCCGGGCGGACGGGGACGGAAGGATCGATTGCGAACGATGGAGCCTGAAGGCGCGCTGCACGTAATCAGAGAGGATGTGTCGCCCTGCCTGGTATCATTCGAGATCCAGGTGGGACCGGAGCGTTACGCCTCCGCGCTTGCGGAGGCGCGGCGGGATCTGGGCCGGGTGACCGAGGTGCCCGGGTTCCGCAAGGGCAAGGCGCCTATGGCGATCCTGGAGAAGGTGCTGGACCCCGAACGGGTGCAGCGGCTGGCCAACGAGAACCTGATGCCCGATGCCGTCCGCCAGGTGCTGGCCGAGCACCAGCTCGAGCCGTGGGACAGCCCCACGGTCCAGATCATCGAATCCGGTCCGGAGTCCGGCCTGAAGTTTCGCGCCAGTGTCCCCCTGGAACCGAAGGTGGAGCCCGGTCAGTATGTCGGGCTGACCGTGGACCGCATCGTCCGTCCGGTGACGGACGAAGTGGTGGAGCGGGAGCTGGCCCGGATGCAGGATCAGCAGAGCCGTCTGGAGCCGCGGGAAGAAGGCGGCGTCGAGCAGGGTGACTACATTTACTTCTCGCTGCAGGAGCTGGACGCGTCCGGGGAGCCCGTGGGAGAGGCCTCCTTCAATTCGGCCGTCGTGGGCGAGAACCTGCCGGATTTCGACCGTGGAGTGCTGGGCGCGGCACGCGAGGAGACGCGGGACATCACCCTGAGCTACCCAGCGGACTGGCAGGAGCCGGAGCGCGCGGGCAAATCCGTGAAGGTGCGCGTGACCATCTCTCATGTCTTCCGCCCGGTGAAGCCCCCTCTGGACGACGAGTTCGCAAGGATGGTCAGCGAACACCAGACGCTGGAGGAGCTGAAGCAGGCGATCCGCGAGGCGGCCGGGCGCGCCTTCCAGCGGATGGCGGACGAGCAGGTTGAGAACGATCTGGTCCGTCAGATCGTGGACGCCTCCCGGGTGGACTACCCGCCGCAGATGCTGGAAGAGGAGTTCCGGGCACGGGTGATGGACATCTACGGCGAACTGCAGCAGCGGGGGATGACCTTCCAGGAGTATCTGGAGCGCACGGGCCGCACGGAGGAGCAGTTCCGGTCGGAGCTGGAAGCGCGCGTCGACCGGGACATCCGCGTGGGACTGGTGCTGCGCGAGATCGGAGAGCGTGAAGGGCTGAAGGTGGAGCCGGAGGAGATCGAGGAGCAGATCCGGGCGCTGCTCTCCTCTCCGGAGGCGGACGAGGAGTTCAGGAAGCGCGTGGACTCCCCGCAGGCCCGGGCGTCCATCGGGCGGCGGATCGCGCTGCGGAAAACGCTTGATTTCCTGAAGGCGGCGTCCAATATTCATGATGTTGCGCGCCCCGGGGACGAAGGGGCCCCGGAGGCAGGGGAGGACTGATCAGGCAATGGCATTGATCCCGATGGTGGTGGAGCAGACGGCGCGGGGAGAGCGGGCTTATGACATCTTCTCGCGGCTGCTGAAGGACAGGATCGTCTTCATCGGCACTCCAATCGATGACGATGTCGCGAATCTGGTGGTGGCGCAGCTGCTGTTCCTGGAGAAAGAAGACCCCGACAAGGACATCGACCTGTACATCAACTCTCCGGGCGGGCTGGTCACGGCGGGTCTGGCGATCTACGACGCGATGCAGATCATCAAGCCGGATGTGGCCACCATCTGCATCGGCCAGGCTGCCAGCATGGGAGCTGTGCTTCTGGCCGGAGGCGCGAAGGGCAAGCGCTACGCGCTGAAGAACTCGCGCATCATGATTCACCAGGGAAGCGCCGGGTTCCACGGCACGCCTTCGGATATCGACATCCAGGCGAGAGAGATCCTGCGCTACAAGGCGCTGCTGAACGAAATCCTCTCCAAGCACACAGGGCAGCCTGTGGAAAAAGTACTGCAGGATACCGACCGGGATTATTTCATGTCCGGTGAGGAAGCCCGCGAGTACGGCATCGTGGATGCCGTGATGGACAAGGATTCTCGCTGAGGCGAACGGCCGGGGCGGGTGAGTGCGCCGCAGGCCGGGCGGTGAAGGAACGGCGCCGGGCGCGCCGGAACCTTCCGCCGGCCGGCGCATAGTCAGGAGGCGGTATTGGCCAGAATCGGTTTGGATCGCAACGACTCACGGTGCGCTCTTTGCGGCAAGCCGCGCGAGCAGGTCAAGAAGCTCATTCTGGGCGTCTACGGCGGAGTCTGTCTGGACTGCGTGGATCTCTGCAACGAGATCGTGCGCGGCGAGAACGCCAAGGCGGAGCGCTCGGCCGATCTCGGGACCCTGCCCAAGCCCAAGGAGATCTACCGCCATCTGTCCCAGTACGTGGTGGGGCAGGAGAAGGCAAAACGCATCCTCTCGGTCGCGGTCTACAACCATTACAAACGGATCAGCGCCGCCTCCCAGTCCGACGTCGAGCTCTCCAAGTCGAACATCCTGCTGATCGGGCCGACCGGATGCGGCAAGACGCTGCTGGCTCAGACGCTCGCCAGGATCCTGAAGGTCCCCTTCGCGATTGCCGACGCAACCAGTCTCACGGAGGCCGGATACGTCGGCGAGGACGTTGAGAACATTCTGCTGAAGCTTCTGCAGGCGGCGGACGGGCACGACAACATCCAGAACGCCGTCAAGGCTGCGGAGCGGGGAATCGTCTACATCGACGAGATCGACAAGATCGCCCGCAAGGCGGACAATCCCTCCATCACGCGCGACGTATCGGGCGAAGGGGTGCAGCAGGCCCTGCTGAAGATCATCGAAGGAACGGTGGCCAACGTGCCGCCCCAGGGCGGGCGGAAGCATCCGCAGCAGGAGTACGTGCAGATCGACACCTCCAACATCCTGTTCATCTGCGGAGGCGCCTTCGAAGGGCTGGACCGGATGATCGAGCGCCGACTTGCAGACAAGACGCTCGGCTTCCGGGCTCCGGCGGAGTCCCGGCAGACCAGGGACGTGGGCGAGCTGCTCTCGATGGTGATGCCGGACGACCTGCTGAAGTACGGGCTCATCCCCGAATTCATCGGGCGCCTCCCCGTCATCGCGACGCTCGGGGGGCTGGACCAGGAAGCGCTGGTGCGCATTCTGGTGGAGCCAAAGAACGCCCTGGTCAAGCAGTATCAGAAGTTTTTCGAGCTGGACGGCGTGGAGCTGGTCTTCACCGACGACGCGCTGGAGGCGATCGCCGCGGAGGCGTATCAGCGCGGAGTGGGGGCGCGGGCGCTTCGCACCATCATCGAGGAGGTGATGCTCAACATCATGTACGAGATCCCCTCCCTGGAGGACATCAAGAGGTGCGTGGTCACCCGCGAGACCATCACGGAGCGCAAGGACCCCACGGTGCTCACAATGGAGGAAATGAAGCAGGCAAGTTGAAAGCCGGCGGCGAACCGGCAGACATGACCTGCGTTTCAAGGGGCGCTTCCACGGCCGCGAAAGCGAAAGGGCCGTGGAAGTTCGCTTTTTTCGCGGGCGGCCGCTCCGGGGGACAACGTACGGGCCGGAAACGCAGCCGTCCGGCGGGGGCCCGCGGAGCGCCAGTTCGAAAAACGATCCGGAAGATCTATGGCTCGCAGACAGAGATTGACCCAGCAAGGCCCGGAGGAAGCGACGGGGCGGGAAGCAGCCCGCCGCCTGCCCCGGACGCTGCCGCTTCTGCCGGTGCGCGACAACGTCTATTTTCCCCACATGCTCTTTCCCCTGTTCGTGGGCAGGGAAAAGTCCGTCCGCGCGCTGGAGGAGGCCACGGCCGCCCGCCGTTACATCCTTCTGGTGGCGCAGCGCGATATGACCGTAGAGGATCCGGACCCGGAAGACCTGTTCAGGGTCGGGGTGGTGGCCGAGGCGCTGCAGATCCTGAAGGTCCCGGATGGCACCGTGCGCGTGATGCTGGAGGGACTGGAGCGGGTCCAGATCCTCCGGTTCCTGCAGGAAGAGCCGTTCTTCCGCGTCCAGGTGAGGCCGCTGCGCTCCCGGCAGGTGCGTTCGCTGGAGGTGGAGGCGCTGATGCGCAGCATCACCTCCCAGTTCGAGCAGCTCGTCAACAACGGGCGCAATGTTCCGCCGGAGGTGCTCATCAATGTCATCAACATCGATGATCCCGGCAAACTTGCGGACACCATCACCCCGTACCTGCCCCTGCGCGTGGAACAGAAGCAGGAGATTCTGGAGACCACGGATGTTCAGGAGCGCCTGGAGAAACTCTCGCTCATCCTGAAAAAAGAGCTGGAGATCCTGGAGATCCAGCGCAGCATCCGTTCACGGGTGGAAAAGGAGATGGGCGACTCGCAGCGGGAGTTTTTCCTGCGCGAGCAGATGAAGGCCATCCAGCAGGAGCTGGGCGAGCGCGACGAGCGAACGGTCGAGATCGACGAGTACCGGGAGAGGATTGCCCGGTGCGGCGCGCCGCCCGATGTGCAGGAGCGGGCGCTGAAGGAGGTGGGGCGTCTGGAGAAGATGCCCTATTCCGCGCCGGAGGGGGTGGTCATCCGCACCTATCTGGACTGGCTGCTCGGGCTGCCCTGGGCGGAAGAGACGCCGGACGACCTCGATGTGGAGCAGGCGGAGCGGATCCTGGACGAGGACCATTACGGGCTGGCCCGTCCCAAGGAGCGCATTCTGGAGTTTCTGGCGGTCCGGAAGCTGGCGGGATCGCTGAAAGGGCCCATCCTCTGCTTCTACGGGCCGCCGGGAGTGGGCAAGACCTCCATCGGCAAGTCCATCGCCCGGGCGCTGGGACGCAGGTTCGTGCGGATCTCCCTGGGAGGGATCCGGGACGAGGCGGAAATCCGGGGGCACCGGCGCACGTATGTAGGCGCGCTGCCGGGCAGGATCATCCAGGGCATCAAGCAGGCCGGTTCGCGCAACCCCGTGTTCATGCTGGACGAGATCGACAAGGTGGGAACGGACTTCCGCGGAGACCCCTCCGCAGCCCTGCTGGAGGCTCTGGACCCGGAGCAGAACGAATCCTTCAGCGACCATTACCTGGAAGTGCCGTTCAACCTGAGCAACGTGATGTTCATCACGACGGCCAATGTGCTGGACACCATCCCGCCCGCGCTCAGGGACCGGATGGAGGTCATCCCGTTCACGGGCTACACCGAAGAGGACAAGCTGCAGATTGCGAGGCAGTTCCTTGTGCCCAAGCAGCTGCGGGAGCACGGCATCAAGGAGCAGCGGCTGACGTTCGAAGACGCGGCGCTCAGGGAGCTGATCCGGCAATACACGCGGGAGGCGGGCGTGCGGAACCTGGACCGGGAGATCGCGAGCATCTGCCGGAAGGCGGCTCGCAAGATCGCCGCCGGACGCAAGGGCCGCATCCACGTCAAGGCGTCTCAGCTGCCCGAATACCTGGGCAAGCCCCGCTTCCGCTACGGGCGCGCCGAAGAGAAGGACGAAGTGGGCGCGGCGACCGGTCTGGCCTACACCGAGTTCGGCGGGGACGTCATCACGGTGGAGGTAGGACTGGTGCGCAGCCAGAAAGGGTCGCTCATTCTGACCGGCCAGCTGGGCGATGTGATGAAGGAATCGGCGCAGGCCGCCCTGACGTTCATCCGCTCACGCGCCGACAGGCTGGGCTTCGAGGAGGATTTTCAGTCCGGCCGCGACATCCATATCCACGTTCCGGCCGCCGGGGTGCCGAAGGATGGCCCGTCGGCCGGGGTCACCATCGCGGCGGCGCTGGCCTCGGCGTTGACCGGGTGTCCGGTGCGCAAGGACGTGGCGATGACCGGGGAGATCACCCTGAGGGGGCGAGTGTTGCCCATCGGGGGGCTGAAGGAGAAAGTGCTGGCGGCCCACCGGGCGGGCATCCGCACCGTGGTGATGCCCCGGGAGAACGAGAAAGACATCGAAGACATCCCGGAGCACGTCCTGAAAGAGATGGACCTTCGGATGGTTGACCATGCCGACCAGGTGCTGGAGATCGCTCTGGTGAGGCGGTGACGGGAGGCGGTCCGTCTAACGGCGCTGCGGATCTGCTGGCCGGTGCCGCGGCTGGACGTGACGGAGGCGGGGTGCCCTGCCGCGGCGCTGCTGGCCGCCCCGGCCTCCAGCGGCACACCCGTGCAAAATCTTGCCGGCGCCCGGGTCCGGCCGGTGGAGACGCTTGAGCCGGATGCCGGAGCCGCGGAGCTTTACGCCGGGCGGCTGGAGCGGTGTCGCAGGCTGTACGCCGCCATCCGGGAGTTCGCGGCGCGCCCGTGAGGGCGCGCCGCCGGCGCGACCGGCCTCAGTTCAGCGGCTTGATACGGATGTTCCTGAACCACACCCGGTCGTTGCCGCCGTGGTTCTGCAGACCGATGTAGCCTTCCGTGGCCCGGCTGCCCGTGAAGCGCGTGACAAGCGTGCCGTTCACGCGGACCAGATACCGCTGTCCGACTACCTCGATCTCCATCGTGTTCCACTGCCCGTACGGTCTGGTGGGGACGCTGTAGGACTCGCTGAAGCTGTAGACCGCTCCCGTGCGGTTCTTGGGTCCGCCGGAGTCCTGGATCTGGATCTCGTATCCCTCGTTGACGGGCCTCCAGGGATCGCCCTGCGGGTCCGGGAAACGGACGAATATGCCCGAGTTCGACCCGGCGTTCTCCGCCTTCCAGTCCACCCGGAGGATAAAGTCCCTGAACGGCCGCTCTGCATACCAGAACAGCCCCATCCCGCCTTCCGTGAGCAGCGAGCCGTCCGGCTGCCGCGCCAGGCGCCCGGGCCCGGCCTGCTTCCACTTCGAGGTGTCGCGTCCGTCGTAAAGCAGGATGAACCCCTTCTCCAGAGCGGGCCATTCCACCGCCGCCTCCGGTTGTGTCCTGGATGCGGGACGGCCCATCCCCCACACCGCCGCAGCCGCCAGCACCATCGCCGCGCCGCAGGCAGCGCCGAATGCAAGCCTGCTGAACGTCCTCATATCTGCACCTTCCTCGCCTCTGTTCGATGAGACAGCAAAAGTGTTCCGCCTCTCGTCGCCGGCCTTGCCCGCCGCAGCTCTCTGAGCTTCCGCTTTCCCGGAGTCACCAGTTCCCCGGGACGCTCCGCCTCTCCTTCCCGCAGGCGGTCACGGACGCCAGAGATTATGGTCCCAGGGCGCCCAGAGGGATGGCTTCATCCCGTCCCGCCGGATGTGACGCGCGTGGCCGTCGAGATAGGCCGCGTTCGCGCTTCCGTCGTGCTGATAGCGCAGGCGTTCCTCCGGCCGGCCGGGCGTCACGTGCTCCGGCTTCCAGACGTGGCTGCCGTTGAACCCCTCCGAAACGACGATGATTCGGGAAGCGCCGAACACGAGCCCATCGCCCGCCGTCCCGCTGAAGCCGCTCTCGGGCGCGCCGTCCAGGGTCTCGTTCCAGATGTAGGTTCCCCGGATCCCCGCCCGCTCGAACGGTTCGGAGGGCACGGGCGGCCGCTCCCAGTCCAGAAGCCCCGAGGGCAAAGGAGTGGGTCTCCACCCCGGGCAGACGAAGACGTCGTCCGCCTTCGTGTAGGGGTGCAGGATGACCCACCAGTAGCCGCCGCTCTCCGGGATATCGTCCCGGCAGACCGGGACGCGGCTCCGGTGATCCGACATATACATCTGCACCGCCCGGGCAATCTGCCCCACATTGGACAGGCATGCGCTCTGCACGGCGCGGCTTCTCGCCCGTGCGAAGACCGGAAACAGGACCGCGGCGAGAATCGCGATGATGGCGATCACCACCAGAAGTTCTATGAGCGTGAAGGCCTTCCGTCCGCCGGAGCCGCGGCGGACGGGGCGCGTGCGAATCGGTCTTTCCAAGGGAAATCTCCTCCGTATTCGAAGTCCAGGTATCAGTGCCGGAAACGGCACATGAGAGTCAGGAAAAGGACTTCAGACGGGAGGAGCACGGAGCGAGCAGGGGCGCGAGCTTGCCCCGGAAGCCGGCCGGGCATCCTCAACAGGCGGAATGCCGGTCTTCCTGCCGGGCAGAGGGCGAAGCCCGCCTCCGGGAGCGATGAGCGGGAGAGGCTGCGCGTGCGAGAGGCGCGACGGCTCCCCGTGCCGCTCAGAGGCCGCGCAGCAGGAGCATCGCTCCGCCTCTCGCTGGCCGGCTCCGCAGCAGAGGTCGGCGGCCAGCCCGGGCAAGGCGCAGCCGCCACACACGGCGCCGTCCTGCGCGTGCCGGGGCACGCCGGAGGCCAGGGCCGCGACCGCGGCAAAGGCCAGAAGGATGAGGCTCAGGCTCCGGGCTGGTCCTGTCATCACAGTTTAGTGTAGCACGGTCGCAGGGCCCGTTGCAAACACTTCGCGATGTCAGATGCGGAACTACGGCCGGGCGAGACCCAGTCCGGAGTTCCGCAGATAGTCCTGGCTGACGAGCGCAAGGACCATCACGAACCAGAACATCTGGTAGGCGAACTCTTTGTTCTTCACTGCGCGGGAAAGGGAGAAGGCGTGACGCAGTTCGTTCCCGGGCCAGCGCCAGGTTACGTAGCGTCCCACGCGGTCCGTGTAGTCCCGGAACTGCTCCCCGTGCTCCATCAGCAGGACCTGCTCCTCCCACCGGACCTGCGCGCCGTAGCACACGGCGAACGTCGCCACAAAGAACACCAGCAGCGGCAGGCTGTGCACGAAGAGCGCCACCCCCACTCCGCCGATGAACGTGCCCAGATACAGGGGGTTGCGCGACAGCGCATAGGGCCCGGTGGTGATCAGTTCCGTCGTCTTGACCAGGGAACCGGCGCTCCAGATGCGGATGAAGCTCCCGAGCGCCACCAGCCCCAGCGCCCACCACCGGAAACCGCCGTCGTTGACCAGGAACGCCATCAGGATGAACAGATAATTGGCGGGCAGCCGCATGCGAGCTGCAAAAGGCAGGCGGGGATGTCTTCTTCCCGCAGCCGCGGGAGCCGTTTCAGCCGTCGACACGGTCAGAGGAGCCTCCGTTCAGGAAGGTGCAGCAAAACCCGGCCCGCCCCGTTCATTCCCCCGTGGGCACCACGCTGGCCTGCACTCCCTGCGACCGCAGCCTCTCCGCCAGTTTCTCCGCGTTCGCCCGTTCATTAAACAGGCCGGCCTGAACCCGCCATGCTTCGCGCCCGTTGAGAGAGGTCTTCACGACGGCGGCCTGCTGCCCCCGGGAGCGCAGATCGGACGCCACCTGCGAGGCGCGCTCCTCGGTGGAGTACACGCCCACCTGCACGCGATACTGCTGCCTGGGCGGCGCCTCCGCAGGCTGGCCGGGCTCCCCGGGCTGCGGCGAGGACTGAGCGGGAGGCGGCTCCGCCGCAGGTCTGGCCGGAGGCTGTTCCGGGACGGAGGGAGCGGGAGCCGGAGTCCGGGACTGCGGGGCGGCTGACGGCACGGGCGGCGGCGCGGGCTTCGGGTTTTCCGGGGCGCGGCGGGAGGCCGGGTCGTCCACGGTGATCTCCACCTTCACGCGCGGAGTGACCGGAGGCGGCGGGGCGGGGCTGGAGGAAAGCCCGGAGCCGTCGGGGACCGCGTCCTCCGCAGGAGCGCTCTGCCCGGCCGGCTGCCCGCTTCCCCGGTCAAGCAGCATCGGACCGACCACATAAAAGCCCGCCAGGGCGCTCGCGCCGAAAAGCGCCGCCACGCCGAGCAGCATCGCGAGAATCCGTCCGGTCCGTCCACCACGCATCGAAACGCCCTGAAAAGCCCTGCCTCTCTCAGTCCCGGGGACGGTACCCTCGCCCGGGCCGGAGCACATTCTAGCACCGAACCTTTCCGGCGAACAACACGGCGGAGGGAGCGGCAACTCGATGCGCTCCCTCCGCCTTCCCTTCAGCTTCCCACAAGCTTACGGCACGGGCCTGCCTACAGCTCAGGAGGCCGGCAGCGTCTGGATGCACGGATCGCGCGGGAAGACCACACCGGGCGGCCGGGCTCTCCGCGCTCCTCCGTAAACCGGAAGGCATACAGATGCACCAGGCGGCCGTCCAGCTCCAGCGCCCCTCCCGTCAGGTTGCCCCTGGAGATGCGCAGGTCGAAGCCCATCCCGACCGCTTCATAGCGCCCGACCTCGGCGGCGGCCACCTCGTCCAGGAACGCGCGGGCCTGCCCCAGCGTGGGAGCAGGAGGCTCTAGGCCCCGGCGGGCGCAATCCAGAGCGTCCAGCGCGTTGCCCTGCACCACCTTGGGCAGCAGGGCCCGAAGCGTGGTCTCGCAGTCGAACAGGTCCATCCCCGTGAGCGCGCGTCCGATGAAGAAAAGGGCGCCGGTCTGGCCGTCCACCGGCTGCATCGCTTTCTCGAAGTCCCGGAGGGACGTTGCGTGCCGCCGGTAGATCTCGTCCATCGCGCCGGTCTCGCCTTCGGCCCTCATCTCGCGCCTGTAGCGCGCGATGTCATCCCACAGATTCAGCTGGTCCGAGCGCCGCATGGCAAACATCTTCAGGGACGCGCTGACGTCCCCGGCCACCCGGGCGCGCCCCCGGGCGAACAGCGTCCGCGGGGCGCTGCTGAACTGCCGCGACACCGGACTCCAGCGGCCCTGCTCCACACAGGACACCGGGATGGTAACCGTGGACTGCGCATCCACCAGGATACTGAGGTTCAGGATGCGGTTCTGCTTGGCGCCCACCAGTTCTTCGCCGTCCATCGCGAAGACCGGCCTGTCTCCCCGGTTGATGAAGAGCACTTCCGGGACGCTTCCACCGTTGGAAACCTCCCTGATCTCGACCGAACCGGCGGCGATCGCCTCGTCCAGGGTGATGTAGCCCGGTTCGGACACCGGCCCCAGGAGAGGGAACATCACCAGATGCTCCAGGCAGACAGGGTTGCCGATGGCCGTCTTTTTCAGTGTTCGTCCGATGATGCTCATTTCGGGCACTCCCTTCCAACGAATGTCAGCCCTGCCGTCCCTGGCCGGTCTGCACGCCGATTATGCCGGCATGGGGTGTCATTTTCTGTCAGCAGCCGATGCGGGGAACGATTTTCTTCGGTTTTTTTACAGGCGCGGGCGGGAGCGTTTCCCGTCCGCGGGGCGTTAGAGTTGCTGGAAACGATGGAAGCGCGCTCACACTCCGCCGGCGACCGCCGCCCGGTCCTCCTTACCGGAGCGACCGGCTACATCGGCGGGCGGCTTTTGCGCAGGCTCGAGGAGGACGGAGTCGCCGTCCGATGCCTTGTCCGCAATCCGGCTGTCCTGGCCGGACGCACCGGTCCGGGCACGGAGGTGGTGCAGGGCGACGTCCGAGACCCCGGCTCCGTAGAGCGCGCCATGAAGGGGGTGCGCGCGGCCTATTATCTTGTCCATTCGATGGCCGCGGCGAGCTCCTTCGAAGAGCAGGACCGTCAGGCAGCCCGCAACTTTTCCCTGGCCGCCGAGCGTTGCGGGGTGGAGCGCATCGTCTATCTGGGCGGCCTGGCCCACGGTGACGAGTCTTCTCTCTCGCCTCATCTCCGGAGCAGGCTGGAGGTGGGGCGGATCTTCCGGGAAGGCTCCGTCCCGTGCATCGAGCTCAGGGCGTCGATTGTCATCGGCTCCGGCAGTCTTTCCTTCGAGATCGTCCGGAACCTGACGGAGAGGCTTCCCGTGATGATCTGTCCGCGCTGGGTCTCGACCCCCGCCCAGCCCATCGCCATCGGCGACGTGCTGGAATACCTCCGGCGCTCGCTGGACATCCCTCTGGACGGTCACCGCGTTTTCGAGATCGGCGGCGCGGATGTCGTCAGCTACGGCGACCTGATGCGCGAATACGCCCGCCAACGCAACCTGAAGCGCCTGATGATCCCGGTGCCCGTGCTGACGCCCTGGCTGTCCAGCCTCTGGCTCGGGCTGGTGACCCCTGTCTACGCCCGCGTGGGGCGCAGGCTCATCGAGAGCGTCCGGCATGCGACCGTCGTCCGCGACCCCTCCGCCCTGGAGGTCTTCGGTATCCGTCCGGCGGGAGTCCGGGAGGCCATCGCCGCCGCTCTGCGCAACGAGGACCGGGAGCTGGCGGAGACCCGCTGGTCCGACGCCCTTTCGTCCTCAGGAGTGCGTCGCGACTGGGGCGGGGTGCGGTTCGGCTCCCGGCTGGTGGACTCCCGGTCGGTGGTGGTACCCGTATCCCGGGAGCAGGCGTTCGCCCCCATCCGCCGTATCGGGGGCGAGACGGGGTGGTACAGTTCCGCCTTCCTGTGGCGGCTGAGGGGAGCGCTGGACCTGATGGTGGGCGGCGTCGGCATGCGCCGCGGCCGCCGCGATCCGGAGCACCCGCACGTGGGCGACGCCCTGGACTTCTGGCGTGTCGAACGCTACGAGGAGGACCGCCTGCTCCGGCTTTCCGCCGAAATGAAGGTCCCGGGCCGGGCGTGGCTGGAGTTCGAGGTCTCGCCGGCTCCCGGCGGCTCCCGCATCACTCAGACGGCCATGTTCGACCCTCTGGGTCTGACGGGCCTGATCTACTGGTACGCGCTGTGGCCCCTGCATCAGCTGGTGTTCAGCCGGATGCTCGCGGGCATCGCGAGGGCCGCGGCGGGCTCAGAGCCGTCGCCCGCAGTCCCGCAGGAGGGGCGGCATGCGTGAGGCGGCGGGTCTCGGGATCAGCCTGCTGATCTGCTGGGGCGCGGCGGCGCTCGGGGGAGTATGGACGGCTTCCGGGGTGGACGGGTGGTATCGCACCCTGTCGCGTCCCTCGTGGACTCCACCCGACGCGGTCTTCGGGCCGGTCTGGGCCGCCCTTTACACGGCCATGGCCGTCAGCGCCTGGCTGATCTGGCGGCGCGCGGGATGGGGATGGCCGCTCGCGGCATTCGCCGCGCAGCTAGTCCTGAACGTCGCCTGGAGCGGGCTGTTCTTCGGGGCGCAGCGCATCGGACTGGCGCTGCTGGACATTGTGGCTCTGTGGGCCGCTATCCTTCTGTGCATCGCTCTGTTCCGCCCGGTATCGACCGCCGCCTCGCTCCTGCTGGCACCGTATCTGGCCTGGGTCAGCTACGCGGCGGCGCTCAACTTCTCAATCTGGAGGATGAACTGAGATGACCGATTCGCCCTGCTACGTCATCGCCGGAGGCTCCGGCGGCATCGGACGCGCCCTCTGCCGCATCCTTTCGGCAAGAGGCTGCCGGCTCCTGATCACGGGGCGCGACGCGGAGAGGCTGCGGGAGGCCTGCACCGAAACAGGGGCGCAGGGGATGACGTGGGACGCAGGCGGCGACCGGGACTTCTCTCCCGTCATCGAATCCGCGCTCGAACGGTTCGGGCGTCTGGACGGCGCGGTCAACCTTTGCGGCTCGGTGCTTCTCAAGCCCGCCCATATGACCTCCGACGCCGACCTGGACGGGGTGCTGGCGGCCAATCTTCACTCGGCGTTCAGCGTGACGCGGGCCGCCGCCAGGACCCTGATGAAATCCGGCGGCGGAGCCATCGTGCTGGTCTCCTCGGCCGCCGCCCGGGTGGGCCTGCCGAATCACGAAGCCATCGCTGCCGCCAAGGCCGCAGTGATCGGCCTGACGCTCTCGGCGGCTGCCACCTACGCCTCCTACGGCGTCAGGGTCAACTGCGTGGCTCCGGGACTGGTCCGGACTCCCGCAACGGCCCGCATCACCTCCAACGAGGCCAGTCTCAGGATGTCCGAGCAGATGCACGCCCTGGGACGCATCGGGGAGCCGGAGGACGTCGCCTCCGCGATCGCCTGGCTGCTGGCGCCGGGAGCGGGCTGGGTGACCGGACAGGTCATCGGGGTGGACGGCGGCCTGTCGTCCGTGCGCAGCCGCGGGGGTTGAGGCCGGGAAAGCCCGGATGAAGAACGGGCCCCTGCGTGCGATGCGTTTCGCGCAGGGGCCGCGGGTCACAACCGGCACGGAGCCAGTCCGTCAGTGATCGTGACCGGCCTGGCCATCTCCCTCTTTACCGGTCTTTTCCGGCTTGAGCGCGTATTTTGCGGGGTTCGCTTCGAACTTCTTCCGGCAATCGTCCGAGCAGAACGCATAGGTCTTCCCTTCGTACGCGACGTTCAGACGCTCCGGCAGATATCCGCCCATCTTGTGCCCTCCGTCCACATAGCAGACGCGGCAGTACCGGTCCACCTCGCTGTCCGGAACCGCGCTCGTGTCGCCCGCGGGGGCCGGTGGAGGAGGCGCCTGCGCGCTCTGCCTGCCGCAACCGGCGGCAATGACTCCACACAGCGCAAGCAGCACGGCGCCCGCCATCAGTCTGGTCATCTCTGCAACTCCTTCCCCGGCCGTCACGGACGCCAGCTGGCGTCCCACGGGGCCCAGTCGGCTCGCTTCACGTCCGTATCCTTCACCCACCGGGCGTGGCCGTCCGCAAAGGCGACGTTCGCTCCGCCGTAGTGGAAATATCGCAGGCGAAGCTCCGGGCTGTCAAGTGGAGCAACCTGCTCCGGTTTCCAGATGTGCGTACCGTTGAAGCCTTCCGCCACGGCCACCACGTTGGCCGGACTGTACCTCCCGCCTTCGGGAGTGACACCGGACAGTCTTCCCTCCGGAGCCCCGTTCATGGTCAGGTTCCAGGCATAGGTGCCCCGGATCCCTCCCCGTTCGAACGGGCGCGAGGGGTTCTGAGGCTTCTCCCAGAACAACAGGCCCTGCGGCTCGGGCGTGGGACGCCAGGACGGGCAGATGAACACCCCGTCTTCGCGGGTATAGCGGTGCAGGGCGACCCACCAGTATCCGTCGTCGTCATCCTTGCTGGACGTGACGTCCTGGCAGACGGGATAGCGCCCCCTGTAGTCCTGGGCATACATCATCACAGCCTGCGCCACCTGGCGCATATTGGACAGACAGGCCGTCGCGCGCGCCCGTTCGCGGGCGCGCCCGTATACAGGGAAGAGAACAGCGGCCAGCACCGCGATGATCGCGATCACGGCCAGCAGTTCGATCAGCGTGAACCCCCGGCAGGGGGCAGATCTCGAGTCCTTCATCTTTGACCTCCGGTTGAGATCCAACAGCTGCGGTGTCCCGGAGAAGCGGTCTCCCCGGGAAACGCAGGAAGGTGACAGTGACCCACCTGCAGCGGCTGTCAGGCACGCCGCGGGAGGCAATCACAGGTCGAAGGAATCAGGACTCGAGGGGAGGCGCCCGCAGTGACGGAGGCGACCGTCCGGAGAGGGGGGCCGCGACGAAACTGTCCGGCCGGACACTCCCGGCCGCCGCAGGCGCGGGGGACAGGGACGGACCCGGAGCGGGCAGCGCGAGGGGCGCAGGGGGCGCGAAGCGCGCGCTCTGCTGATCCTCTTGCGCCGACTGCAGGGCGCATCCGCAGGAGGACCCTCCAGCGTGCCGCCACGCGGCCTGCCCGCCGCCGCAGCAATCCGCCCCGGCGATCACGGTGCGGACCGCGGCGGAGCAGGATGCGTCGCCGGACGGCCCGCAGGCGCAGGGAACCCTCCCCGCCGCGGCTCCCGCCGCGGTCAGCAGGGCGATCATCAATGCCAGCGCTGCCCGGAGGTGTTTCACTGCATCAACATTATACCATTACCTATGCCAATGCGAATCAGTTTCTCACCCGGCCATCCCTGCTGGCGCGGGCCGGACGGGGAAGGTAGGATGTCCGCGTGAGGAAAAAGGGAAGATGCGCTGCTGTTCGGCCTACATCCACATCCCTTTCTGCAGGAGCAAATGCCCGTACTGCGACTTCAACAGCCACGCCGGCATTTCGCACCTTGCCTCCCGGTATGTGGACGCCCTCTGCCGGCAGATCGAAGAGAGCCCGGACGCCGAGACAGACGCGCTGCGGACGGTCTTCTTCGGGGGAGGCACTCCGTCGCTTTTGCCGGCGGAGCAGCTTGCGCGCATCCTCGAGACGCTGCGGAACCGCTTCGGTCTGGCGGACGGCGCCGAGGTGACTCTGGAAGCCAACCCGGAAAGCGCCGGGGCGGAGAACCTCGAGGCGCTGCGGCGCGCGGAGTTCAACCGCCTGAGCCTGGGAGCCCAGGATTTCGACGACGGCGCTCTGCGGACCCTGGGGCGGGCCCATGACCACCGGACCTTCCTTCGCGCGTTCCACAGTGCCCGCGCAGCCGGGTTCGAGAACATCAGCTTCGATCTGATGTTCGCCCTGCCGGACCAGACTCTGGAGAAGCTGGCCCGGACGCTCGAGGCCGCCGCAGGCCTGCGGCCCGAGCATATCTCGGCCTACTGCCTGACCATCGAGGAGGGAACGGAGTTCCACCGGATGCGGGAGGCCGGGACGCTCGACCTGCCGGACGAGGAGACGCAGGCGCAGATGTTCCTGCTGACACGCTCCGTTCTGGAAGGCGCGGGCTACGAGCACTACGAGATCTCCAACTACGCCCTTCCCGGCCGCAGATGCCGCCACAACGAGGTCTACTGGAGGAACGGACCGTACCGGGGCTTCGGGGCAGGGGCGGTGGAGTTCACCGGCGGCAGGCGCGTAATGTGGGAGAAAGACCCGGTGGCGTTCATCCGGCAGGTGGAAGAGACGGGCAGAGCGCGGGAGGCGTCCGCCGAGACGCTGCCGCCCGAGCGGGCGGCGGGCGAGACGGTGATGCTCGCGCTTCGCACGGCCGACGGAGTCTGCCTGCAGGAAATCTCGAGCCGCTTCGGTCTGGACGCGCACCGCCTGTTCCGAAAGGAGATCGAGCGCTTTTCGAGAGCCGGGCTTCTGGAGGAGATCGACGGACGCATCCGGCTGACCCGGTCCGGCCAGCTGCTGGCCGACGAGGTGGCGTCAGCCTTCCTTCGAGACGAAGCCCTGCCCCGTCAGGGCTGATGCAACGCCCGCGCGGTCTCTTCGACGCCTTCCCAATCCACCGCGACCAGAGCGCGACCCGGCCGGTCTCCGCCGCCGGAAAGGCAGGAGGAGATACCGGTCACCGAGACAAAGTCCCCCGCCGCCGGCAGCGGGCCATCGCCCGGAAACAGCACCGTCACCCGCCCGCTGCCGTCGTCCAGGATGGCAGAGCGGCCACCGCCCCCGGCAACCTCTTCCACCCTGCCGGCCACCCTCGCCAGAAGTCCGATGTTGTTCAGGCCCACCCCTCCCGCCACGCCGCGCTGTCCCCGGCCGGTCAGAGGGTCGAACCGGGCATCCCCTCCCCCGAGCCAGGCGATCCTCATCCCCAGCGGACGGACGGATGCCGGGCCGCCGGGGTAGATCTCCCACGCCTCGATGCAGCGCTCCCCGTGACTGTTCGTCTTCAGCCTTCCGACCACTCCGGCGGAGACGCCGGCGGTCAGGCCGTGCCCGCGGGCCTCCACGCGAACACCGGCGGACCGGTCCGGGGAGCACAGGTAGAAGACATCCGGGAACGCCGCACTGATGACGCCGTGCCCTACGGCCACATCCTCTCCGTCAGGATCCTCCTTCACGGAGCATAGCGCGGCCGGCCGGGCCGTCCGGAGGGTGACCGCCCACTGATGGAAGGAGCCGCCGGTCAGAAGGGTCTGACGGCCCGGGTTCACCGCCCACCACGCGAAGCCGAACTCAAGCGGCGGCGCGTGAGGAGAGAAATCCGGGCGCGCGGACCGGCTGAGCAGGGCCCCCTGCGGCGTGACCTCCTGGAAATCGAACGACCTGAGGGAGGAGAGGGCCACCCGCGTCCAGGAGTTGGTCTGTCCGGAGAACCAGGGGCAGGGACCCGCCACGAAGATGCGTCCGTTCTGACGGATGGCCGGGCCGAAGCGGCTCGACTGCATCTGGGCGAACGAGTCCCGGACGGTCATCCGGAAGGAAACCGTGCCGATCGCGCCCTGGCTGCCGGGATGGAAGACCGCTCCCTGCCGGAAGTGCGCGATGCAGATTGCGGACGGTCCGGGGCTCAGCATCAGGGTGATCCCCCGGAAGGTCTCCGGCCGGCCGGGCATCTGCTCCCCGAGGCTGAAAGCGTAACCTCCGGAGCCGGAGGAAACGGTGACGACATCCCAGTCCGTGTTGTGGAACGCGGAGTCCTCGAACCGTACCTCCGAGGCGCGGACAGCCGCCTGCAGCACCGCTGCCGCAGCGCAGCACCACAGCAACCGCCAGAGGATCGTGACAGCTTTCCGCACCAGCACGCGCCTCCGTCCGGGGCCTCAGTCGGGCCACGGGCTTCGGGAAAAGACGGTTTGCGAGATGTCCCAGGATTGGGGGATGCCGGGGTTTGCGGCAGTCCGCGAGGCCGTCTCCGGCAGAGGCGCACATCTGTCTGGATGCGCGGCGGGGAAGCGCCAACCCGTCTCCCCCGGCCAGCCCCGGCACGCCCGGTCTTTGCGGCACGGGGCACCTTCAGGATACCGGTGACGCGAACGCGTGTCAAGAGGAAAAAGACGGGCCGGGAGCCTATCCGTACGGAGAGGCCCCCGCCGGAAGGCCTCCCCGTGCAGGAGAGCCGGCCCGGCGGGAGCGAAGAACCACCCGGCAGGACTCAAGAAAGGAGACGGATTTGACCCCGCGCGAAAGTATCCTCGCCGCCCTGTCGCCCGGCGGCACTGCCGAGTTTGCCGCCGTCATCCCGTATGAGGGCATCTACTTCCGCGACCGCTGGTTCGAGCTCAGCCCGCGTCCGTGGTGGCACCTGCACTCCCCGGATCTCGAGCAGCAGCTCGGCTGGAGGCGCGACGCGGCCCGGGCGCTCGGGCAGGACTGGTTCTCCGTCAGCCCTTCCTTCAGCTCCGGGGACAGGCAGTCGCTGGTCATCGAGGAGAGATCGGGAGGCGTGTTCTGTGTGGACAGGCGAACTGGAGAGGAGCGGCATCTGGAGGAGCCCAGAGTGAGCGGGATACCGGACTCGAGCGAGCCGCTCTCCATCCAGCCGCCTTCCGTGCCGTCGACGGTGGAGGAGGTCGAGGCAAGCATCCCTCCGCCCGACCCGGCGCTTCCGGAGCGCATCGTCCGGGAGGGGCGCGACGCGCTGGCTCGCCGGTGCCGGGAAGACTTCGGTTCGGAGCTGTTCCCCATCGCGCACGTGGACTCGCCTCTGTGGACCTGCTACGACCGGTGGGGGTTCGAAGGAATGATGATGCTCCTGATCGACTCCCCCGAAGTGGCGCTCAAGGCCTGTGAGCGGAACCTGGAGCATCAGCTGGTGGGCGTGCAGGTGGCCCGCGCTCTGGGCGCCCAGGGCATCTGGATCGAGGAATGCATGCTGGACATGATCAGCCCCGATGACTACCGCACGTTCAACCTGCCGTTCCTGCGAAGGCTCACGGAGTCCATCAGGGAGTCCGGGATGTTCAGCATCCACTACTTCTGTGGAAATCCCGCGCGGCACTGGGATTGCCTGCTGGATTCCGGAGCCGACGCCCTGGCGCTGGAGGAGGGAAAGAAGGGGTTCGAGATCCCCATCGAGCAGGTGGTGGAGCGCGTGGGCGGACGCCTGTGCGTACTGGGGAACCTGGATTCCATCGGCGTGCTGCAGGATGGGACGGACGAGGACCTCGAAAGGGAGATCCGCCGCCAGCTCGCGGCCGGGCGCGCGAACGGGGGCCGCTTCGTCATGAGCCTGGGCAGCCCCGTGACACCGGGGACACCGGTCCAGCGGGTGAGCCGCTACTGCGACCTGACCCACAGCATCCGCGTCTGAAGGCTGCCGCATCCCGGCCGCCCGCCCGGGCCCCCGATCCCGCCTGCGGGCTTGCCGGAAGGCCCGCGCGGTGGTACCATCCCGCGGGCGGCGCCTGCCAGAGTCCGCCCGCGAGGAGCTGCGATGCTGAACAAGCTTGACCTGAACGGCGCCTGGCTGGCGCGTGGATTCGACGGGCAGCACGGCGGCCCGGAGAGCTTTCTGGGGGACCGGGCCGACCTGCGGACCTTCATCGAGGCGCTGGTGCCGGGAGACATCCATCTGGACCTGCAGCGGGCGGGGCTGGTGGGCGACTACAACATCGGCCTGAACGCGCTGGAGCAGCGGTGGGTGGAGGAGCAGTACTGGCTCTACCGCCGCACGTTCGAAGCTCCGGCCCTGGCCCAGGGCACCCGGGCCTGGCTGGTGTTCGAGGCTCTGGACCTCGTAGCCCGGATCTTTCTGAACGGAGAGGAGATCGGCCATCACGCGAACCGCTTCGTTCCCTGCCGCGTGGAGGTCACCGGCAGGCTGCGGGCGGGAGAGAACGTGCTCTGCGTGCTGGTGGAGAGCGGGCTGTACTGGGTCTCCGACAAACCCGGACGCGAATACTCGCTCCAGATGGACCACCCTCTGCACAAGCGCAGCTGGCTGCGCAAGCCGCAGTACAGCTTCTCGTGGGACTGGGCCCCGCGGCTGGTGAACGTGGGCATCCACGGCGGGGTGCGCCTGGAGTGGACGGACGCCCCGCGGCTGGACGGTGTCACCATCTACCCTGAGGTCGCTCCGGACCACTCCAGCGCAAAGCTCCACGTCATCGCGTTCGTAGACCGGGTGACCGGCGAGACCTCGAAGGTCACGCTGCGGGTGCGGACGCCGGAGGCGGGAGCTGAAGCCTGCGTGGAGGTGGAGCTGTCCGGCGAGGTGACGCGCGTCCCGGCCGTCCTGGAGATCCCGGAGCCGAAGCTCTGGTGGCCACAACCCCACGGGGAGCAGCCGCTGTACACCGTGGAGCTGGAGCTCCTTGCGGACGGCCGCTGCGTGGACTCCGCCGTGCGGCGCACCGGCATCCGCAGTGTGCGCATCAACCAAAATCCGCACCCGGTGGAGGGAGAGCACTTCATCATCGAGGTGAACGGCCGGCCGATCTTCGCCAAGGGCGGCAACTGGGTTCCGCCGGACAGCATCTACTGCCTGCCGGACGAGTCGCGCTACCGCCGTCTGGTGGAGCTGGCCGTCGAGGCCAACTTCAACGCGCTGCGGATCTGGGGGGGCGGGCTTTACGCGGATCATCGTCTGCTGGACGCCTGCGACGAGATGGGCGTGCTGGTCTGGCACGACTTCATCTTCGCCTGTTCGAAGTATCCCGGCGGAGACCCGGAGTTCCTGGAAAGCATCCGCACAGAGGTGGCCCATAACGTCCGCGAGCTTTCGCACCACCCCAGCCTGCTGGTGTGGTGCGGAAACAACGAGCTGGAATGGGGGGCGTGGGAGTGGGGCTACGACCGCGTGCGCGCCTGGCCGGATTACGCGCTGTACCACCTGGAGATCCCGCGGATCGTCCGGCGCGAGGACCCGTCCCGCCCGTACTGGCCGAGCTCTCCCTACTCCACCGGCCTGCGGCGTCCGAACGACCCCACCACGGGCGACCAGCACCCCTGGCACGTCACGCTGCAGGAGAACGGGCCGGATTTCTGGGCTTACCGCAGCGATGTCAGCCGCTTCCCCAACGAAGGGGGGGTGCTGGGCGCGACATCCCCGGCGACACTGCGCCAGTTCATCCCGGAAGGGCAGCGGCGTCTGTTCTCGCCCGTGTGGGAGTTCCACGACAACGCCTGCAACTACTGGGGAGAGGGGGGTATCTGCTACCGCATCTTCCGGCACTGGCTGGGAAAAGGGGAAGAGGAGGTCCCCTTCGAGGACTATGTCTTCTACTCCGCGGTGCTGCAGTCGGAGGGGCTGCAGGAATACATCAACAACTTCCGCCGCAGGATGTTCAGCACATCCAGCGCCATCTTCTGGATGTACAACGACAGCTGGCCTGCCTCGCACGGCTGGACCATCGTGGACTACTATCTGAGGCGCAAGCTGGCGTATCATCCCGTGCGGCGCGCCTTCTCGCCGGTGCACATCATCCCGGTGGTGGAAGATGGACGGGTGCGATGGTTCGGCGTGAACGACACGCCCGCAGAGTGGACGGGGCAGGCCCGGCTCGGCTTTTTCCACCTGGCGGGCGGGCTGCCCGTCGATGACACCGTGGACGTGCGGCTGGCCCCGAACGCCTCCACTCCGATCGCCGAACGACCCCTCGACGAATGGGAGGCCCTGGGCACACGGGACACCGGAGCGTTCGGGCTGCTGATCAGGGACGGCAGGATGGCGGCGCAGAACCGGCTCTTCATCGAGCGCTTCCGGGACCTGAACTTCGCGGAGCCGGCGGTGAGCGTGGCGCGGCGGGGGGCGGAGGCCGTGTTCTCCAGCGAGGTGTTCGTCTGGGGCGTGTGTCTGGACCAGGATGGCGAGTCGCCCGTGCCGGACGACCTCTTCGACCTCATCCCGGGAGTGGAGTATGCCATCGCCTGGCCGGAGGACCGGGAGCTCCCCGCGCCGCAGCGGTGCGCATCCGACCTGCCCTGGCGTTCCGGACGGTGAACGGGGGAGAACCGGGACCGCGGATCTTCGCCACGGCGCAGCAGGCGGAGTTGGCCCGCCGGCGGGCGCGTGAGGACCGCTTCGCGAGCGCCATCCGGAGCCTGCGGGCTCAGCGGGACGAGCTGGCCGCGTCGGAGATGCCGGTCTTCGAGAAAGACTGGTGGGAAGAGGCGCGGAGCAAGCGCTGGCAGGACATCTACCCGGAGATCAACCGGCACACGATGTTCGCCGTGGTGGACGCGCCCGTGCGGGCAGCCGCCTGCGCGCTGCTGCACCTGGCCACCGGGGACCGGAAGGCCCTGGACCAGACCCTGCGTGTGCTGCGGCATTACTCCTCCTACGAGTTCTTCGCCGAGCATCCGGACGTCGGGTTGAACTGGTCCGTCTGGCTGATGCGGCTTCTGAAGGCCGCGGACTTTTGCGGGCATGCGCTGAGCGAGGAGGAGTGCAAGCGCCTGGATCTGTTCTTCGCCCGCGCCTGCGCCGCCGTGATGCAGAACGACCGGTGGTGGCTGGAGCACAATCCGGGCGGGCTCTACAACAACCACTTCGCCTGGCACAAGCTGTTTCTGGGAGCCTACGGTCTGTTCTACGGGCGTGCCGAGCTGGTGGAATACGCCCTCTCGAGCGATCAGGGGGTCCTGGAGCTGATCGAGCAGGGCTGCCGGGACGACGGGCTCTGGCTGGAAAGCAGCCTGAACTACCATTTCACGGCGCTCGCCCCTCTGGTGGAGCTGGCACGGCTGCTGCGCAATGCCGGGCACCCGGTGGATCTGTGGTCCGCGCGGCTGGCCAACGGGCGCGCGCTGGCCGATCTGGCGAGGGGACCGCTGCAGGCTCTGTGGCCGGACCGGACGCTTCCGACACTGGGCGACTGCTACGGCCGGAGGCTGAATCTGACCGGGCTCGATTTGTACTTCGCGGTCTACGACGCGCTGCCGGATCCCGGGATCGCCTGGCTGCTGAAGGACCGCCGGGAGCTGTCACCCGACTGTCTCCTGCTGGAGCATCTGCCGGAGCCCTCCGCCGCGCGCGCCCCGCAGATGCGGACCCGGCTCTGGCCCGAACACGGCTACGTGGCGCTCAGACCGGCCCGGGACGATTGTTACTGGAGCGGAGAGGGGTTCTCCGCCTTCCTGACGTTCGACCGGGACGGTATCCATTCGCACCGGGACAAGCTTTCGCTGACCGTGTTCGGGCGAGGCAAGCATCTGGCGGTGGACCCGGAAGCCCTTGCCTCCGAGCAGCACGCCTTCTCTTCCCGCGTGCAGACGGAGCTGAACCGTTCGACCCTCTGTCACAACACCGTGATGGTGGACGGGCGGGACCACGGAAGTGTGCCGGAGCGGTTGGAGCTGCTGGAGTTCGTGGACAACTCTTCCGTCAGCATGGCGACCGTGGCGGACCGGGGGGGACTGGTCTACCCGGGCGTATCGCTCATGCGGACGGTCGCCGTGACCGGGGCCTTCGTTCTCGACCTGTTCCAGGTTGCGTGCGACCGCGAGCGGGAGATCGCGTATCTGTTTCACTCGGCCTCGGACACGGGGGAGTTCCAGGCTCCCGGGGACGCCCGGCCGGTGGAGTTCGAGCGGGAGGGCCCGTGGCGGTGGCTCCGGGACGGCCGGCGCCTGCTCACGGACGGAGCGTGGAGCGTTCAGGCGGAGCAGGGGGACGTGCGGATCAGGCTGAGCGCTGCGCCGGAGCCGGGGACGGAGGTCATCGTGTGCCGTTTCCCCGCGCGCGACGATTTCGGCGGAGTCTCCTGGCCGATGCTCGCTGTGCGCCGCCGGGCGGGATGCACCGTTTTCGCCCTGTTGATCCAGGCGGAGAGGGAGCGGCTGCCGGAGGCGCGTCTGGACCTCTCCGACGGCCGCCACGGCACGTTGAGAGCACGGGTGACGCTGCAGGGCCATCCCGCGAAGCTCGAGTTCTCCGTGCGGCGGCTGGCCCCGCCGGGATAGACGCCCTCAGAC
>Ga0308406_1000026_pt1 | contig 91267 bp, 79 predicted proteins | sample HotsprSampleMSe1_FD_203474 | JGI IMG/M metagenome (GOLD analysis project Ga0308406, IMG submission 203474) | Hot spring phototrophic mat microbial communities from Mushroom Spring, Yellowstone National Park, Wyoming, United States - 20060911_MSe1 ...
GCCTTCAAGATGCGGCTTTCAAGATTCGGTGTTGAAGCCATCCTGCCGGGCTTCTTCTGAGTAGCCCCCATTCGATACCGGCTCGGCTTGACGCCGATGCACTGACTGAATGACTGTGCAGCAATCTGCTATCAAGAATGTGCGCAAAAGTGCGCACAGTTCTCTTCCTGCCCCGACGTGTCTTGTTGACCATCGTCGTATCTGACAGGCGTGACTTCCCCGACTACGGCGGGGGCCATCCCCGCCGCAGCGCCGCCATTACTGGTCGGACTCGCCACGGGTAGGGCAGTTACGGTTGCCAGCCGTTTCAGGTTCAGCGCTGCGTTGAGGTCACGGTTATGGTGCGCACCACACTCGGCACACACCCATTCTCGATCTCTCAATGTCAGCGCCTCGTTCTTCCAGCCGCAGACGGAACAGAGTCGGCTGCTTGGATACCAGCGATCGGCGATGATGAGATGAGTGCCGTAGCGTTTCGCCTTGTATTCCAACTGCGAGCGCAACATCCCAAAGCCAACGTCAGAGATAGCGCGGGCGAGTTTCTCGTTCTCCAGCATCCCTTTGACGTTTAAATCCTCGATCACTAACGCTTGGTTTTCGCGGCAGAGTCGAGTCGTGAGCTTGTGGGTGAAATCCGCTCGGATATTGGCAATACGGGCATAGAGCCTTGCCAATATCGCAGCGGACTTCTGCCGGTTGTTCGATACCGGCAGGCGCGTTCCTTCAGGCAGGCGGGCATGGCGTTCAAATCCTGCTGCCTTCCTGGCAGCTTCCAGCTTGCGGCTGAGACGTCGGCTACGGATTTCCAGACGGCGCAGCGCTGCTTTGAGCGGCTTTGGCGCCTCGATGACTTCACCGCTGGAGACCGTTGCGGCAGCCTTGATGCCCAGGTCGATGCCGTTGACCTCGTGCGACGTGCGACGCCGATAGAATTGCGCATCAGACACCTCGACCTGTATTGCCACAAACCAACGATCCGCCGTGCGCGAGACCGTCGCGCCCAGTATCTTTCCTTTGAATCGCAGTTCCTCGGTCATGGCGACTTCGCCGATCTTGGGTAGGCGGATCGTCTTACCGACCAGACGGAACTTGTCGTTGGCTACGTAAAAGCTGTCGCGGCAGCGCCCCTTTTTCTTGAAGCGCGGTGCGTGTGCCTCTTTGCCAGCCTTGAGGTCGGTGAAGAATCTTTCCCAGGCTTTGGCGAGATGGGCAAACGGCTGGGCGTGGGCATCCCGGTGAATGTCTTGCAACCAAGGCCGACCGTTCTCATCGAGCCACTGCGGGTCGGTGTACTTGATGGCGTTGAACTGTTTTTTGAGCGCCATGGCGTTTGGCCTGCCGCCTGCTGCGTATTGCCTGTTCCACTCATTGAGCGCCCAGTTCCAAACACGCCGCGCCGTGCCGCAGGCGCGCTTGAAGTAGTCCACTTGCTCAGGAGTCGGACAAAGAGCGATCTTGTGGGTTAGTTGCATTGTTGGGCCTTTTTGACGTCATTCACATCCTGTTTCAGCGCTTCATCCAACTTCTTTCGATAGTTCCTCAAACCGTACAGCCGGGACGAAAAACAGCGCACGATGGTCATTAGGTCTTGCACCATTTCCTGTTCGGGAGACAGCCGTTCCTGGTTGAGGACCAGCACTTCGCAGCCATGGGTTCGGGCGTATCAAAGCCGAAACGGGTGAGGCGGTCCCGGTGAGCGACGATCAGCATCCTGACTTCCCGTCGCCCGATCTCGTCCATAAGGGCCAGAAACCGCTTGCGCCTGAAGTTCAGCCCGCTGCCCACTTCCTCGATAAACTCGACCCCCGCCAATCCCTTCGCCACCACGAACTCTTCCAGCACTTTGCGCTGATTCGCCAGGTCCGGCTTCTGCGCCGCACTCGATACCCGACAGTAGGCGACAAGCTTGGTTGGCGCATGGTTGGCCTGCCGCAAACCGATGAACTCACGGATCTGCGTCTCAGTGTAGAGGCGGCGGTTTATCCCTTCGGGCCACCGGAATCAGCCTTCCTTCGCGTTCCCAACGCTGCAACGTCTTGACCGAGACACCAAGGAGTTTTGCCGCCTTGCCTGTGCTTATAGTGCTTTCGATGAGCATTATTATACACTATCGCGTACTATACGGCAAGCTAGAGTCCAACTCCCCCGGACTTCAGCCTTATCCAGGAAACCTTATGATCAAGTTCTACTCCAAGGCATGGCTTGACGAAATGGCGCGGCGAATGGAAACCGACCCGCGCTTTCTGGCAGATGGCAAAAAGCTCAATGGCACGTTTGTCTTCCGGGTCTACGACGGCCCAGACGGCAAGGACCGACGAACCCAATGGACGTTCAAACATGGCAAGGCCATTGAGTGGAAATATGAAGAGCACCCCAGCCCCTGGCAGGCACTGCGGGAAGAGCCCTTTAGCGCCAACTTTGTATCGCGGACGACGATGACTTACGAAAAAGCGGCCCGACTCAACCGGGGTGAAATCACCGTGCAGCGGGCACTGTCCTCGCCGGACTACAAGATTGAAGGCAATATGAGTTTGATTATGGCAATGATGAAAGCTTTTCAGGCTTGGAATCTCATTGCCTCGGAAATTCCCGTCGAGTATGACTTTCCGGTCGAGAATGCGCCCGAAGCTGACCAACCTAGCCCCACGAGCAGTACGCCGGCCACATGAGCCAGGACAACGCGCCTTGCTTAGCTTTCTTATCCCCCAATCGGTATGCTTGCACCAGTAATAGACCGGGCAGCATCGGACAATAGAAAAACCAAGACGTCCGCAACATCTTCTGGCGCAACCCATGTTGACCGATCAGCCTCAGGCATCGCTGCGCGGTTAGCCGGTGTGTCAATCACGCCAGGCAGCACGACATTGGCGCGTATCCCATAGGGCGCACCTTCTGCAGCCAGGGCTTCCGTCAGACGGATGACAGCAGCTTTAGCGGCGGCATAGCCAGCATGTCCGGCTGTGCCGCGCAGCGCACCCAGTGAAGAAACATTAACAATGCTCCCTCGCTGACGTGGCTGCATGGCACGGAAAGCGGTGCGGCTGCCCAGAAAGGCTGTCCGCAGGTTGAGTGTCAGCATTGCTTCAAGGTCGGCTAGCTCGAGGTCAGCAACGGGGATTCCGCCAGCATAGCCACCAACCAGGTTCAACCAGCCATCCAGCCGACCATACTGCTGCATAGCGCAATCGGTTAGAGCAACCGCACCGCTTTCTTCGGTCAGATCGGCTGGTACAAGCCGAAGTTGGTTATCTTCGGCACCAAACCAACGCCGCAGCTCGTCTTGATCACGCTGCCCGCGATAACTTGCTACTACGGCCGCCCCAGCCCGCAGGCAGGCCCGTACTACGGCCGGACCCAACCCCCCCGTGCTCCCAGTAACGACGATAACTTGACCCTGAAGTGACATGTTGCACTCTACCCCAACCAGAAGCCGACTTGGTTTTCTGGCAGTTGATTACATTCCATCTGAAATTTGTGCTTGGCGAGCAAGATTATTTCTGTGTATGATTAGGGTTTCGCTCTGGCTTTGCCGAACACGTTAGCCAGTAGTCTTATGCAAGGTCAACCGCAGCGTCCAGCAGACACAACTCTCTGCTGGCGCGCGGCCGGCAGGAAGGTGAACCGTGAAAAAAGGCATCCATCCCGAATATCGTCCCGTTGTTTTTCGAGATGAGTCTGCGGACGTCAACTACATCATCCGCTCAACGGTCAAAACCAACAAGACCATCACCATTGACGGGCAAGAGTATCCCTTGGTGATGCTAGATGTCTCAGCCGCTTCTCACCCGTTTTTCACTGGGAAGCAAAAGTTTGTAGATACTGCCGGGCGCGTTGACCGCTTCAACCGGCGCTACGCAAAGAAAACAAACGAAACAGCAACCAAATCAGCCACCAAACCGACTGCCAAAACAAAGTAAGCCGACCACGCTTGCCAGCCTTTCCCTTCAAGACTCTGAAATTTTCAAGAAACAGGAGTATGGCCACAAAAAGCAGCATTGCCAAAGCCGAGAAAATCAAGCGTCTTGTCGCCAAGTACGCCGAAAAGCGCGCTGCGCTCAAGGCTATTATTCGCAACCCAAATGCAACCGACGAAGAGCGTGCGGCAGCACAGTACAAGCTTCAGGAACTGCCGCGTAACTCGTCCCCGGTGCGCATTCGCAACCGCTGTGCCATTACTGGACGTGCGCGCGGGTACCTGCGGAAGTTTGGCCTATCGCGCATTAAGTTCCGCGAATTAGCCCTGCGGGGCGAAATCCCGGGCGTCAGAAAGGCCAGTTGGTAAGCTTCCGTTCCGGCACATCCTTCGGGGCCTGTCCGCCCGGCTCATACTCTGCCGGGCGGATACGTTTTACCGTCTGTTTTTCACCCCTTCAGGTTGGCTTCGATAGGGCGAAACAGCGTGTTGAACAAACATCCAGCCAATGAGAAACGCAATGAAGGTGCTCGCCCAACCCATGCTTGTCTCGCCAATCCAGAAGGTGACGGTAATGTTGAAGGCAAGAATGCCGAAATAAACCCCTAATGGAGCAATGTGCTGGAACGGAAAGGTAAAGGCGCCTGTCCGCGCAACACCACGCAGCAGCGTTGCTTCCCATAGACGGAAGGCCGTGGTGATGAGCACGCTAACCACAAACCACCCGACATAGTTTTCAATTGTTACGCCGAAGTGCGGCCCAACCCGTGGGTAGCCGTAAATCTGTCCTAGAAACCACCGCTCGCCCTGGAGTGTTACCGGATCGATCACCACGTCGAGAAACATCATCAGCAGCCCGGCATAGACGGTCGTTAGCCACGACTGTCGTGCCGGAGTGTCGTCGGGCGACATGTGCCAGGCATGCAATGGCGTGCGCAGGAAAACAGCCGCCTCAAAGCTGATGAAGGAAAGGAAAGCAAAGGACAGCGAATCAAAAAAAGGCACGCCGGCGACCCACAGCTCACGGTCACTCGTACGGTCGATGTAGTAGTACCGGCCGAAGGGAAAGCCGTTGTGAATGGAACTCCACTCACAAGCCCAGGCAATGAGATACGCCGTGACGGTCCAGACTAAGGTACGCAACCAACCCAGCCGCGCCAGCGCCAGCAAAAGGTACGCCAGCAGGAACACAAAGACATAGGGACGCAGCAGGACAGTCCCTGCCAGACGGTGCAACAGATCGGTCATGGTTGAAAGTCGCGGATGAGCGGCAACGGCTCATCTGCGGTCACCAGCTCCAAGGCCGCCAGGATAACCCGCCGCTGAAGGGCTGGGTTGTGCGGCTCGCCCAGGGGATACCCCAACGGAAAAGGCACCCACAGTGCACGTGGGGGACGCACCTTCTCGGTAACGAACCGGTACAGTGAAATGGAGACCGTCACGATGCCTTCGTTTTCAAATGCGGCTTGAATCAGTCCGACCGACTGATTGCACATCGGTCAGACCGGCGTCAGCAGAGCAACTTCCACGCCGTCGGCCCGGGCTTGGGCAGCGGCTTCCGGCGCAGTACGAGTGATGAGTTCGCCGGGCTTGGCAATCGAACCGCAAAACGACCAGGCGCGCGCGTTGAGAGCGCCGACAACACCTTCCGCCACCAACTCTTGGAACCGGGTGATGGGCAGCGCTAGGTTCGGGTCTTGCGCAATCCCGGTGTGGTCAAACGATGGGCTGGTATGCCCGACCTTGAGCGTGGTGAGATCACAGTCGGTTGGAATAACACGAAAGGACGGATCGCCGGCCAGCTTGAGATCAAACGTCGGTTGTGTAGGCAGGTGAAAGGCGGCTGTTGTGACCAAGCCGACCTTGCAGGCAGATAGCGGCTTAGTTAGCCGCGCCGGTTGCCAGTTCGACACCGTGTAGCGATAGGCGCGCATAAAAGAGCGGACAAGCAGGCTGGCCTCAGAAAGTTCGGCCATGGGCGGCTTTCCTCCGGTAGCTGGTGGCTTTACAGAGACGGTGACACGCTCAGGATGGATTTTCAATAAGTCGTGCATGCAGTTTCTGCACAGCAGTTGGGGCAGCAGCCTCGGCTACAAGAAACAGGCGCGCATGGGGCGATGGATGGGGGAGCAAGGGGGTGACCCGAAACTCGGCTAAGATTTCACTGAGCACTGGATGGAGTTCTGTCGCTTCGTTCCCGAAGTTCCCAACGACGCACAGCAGCGCCCGGTCTGTTGTGATTTGCACCTCTCCACATCCCTGAAGGTCGCGCCAAGCTGTTTCGAGGGCGTCGCCGTCTTCTAGCGTCGCAGTTAGACCGAGGCGAGAGGCAGCGAGGTGCTCGACGAACACGCCATGGGCGTCAAGAATACGGGCCATTTCGTCTAGGGCATCGGCCGTGTGCCACTGGCCTCTGGGGCGCACGTGCACGGCAGCGACACCACTTCGGTGGGTAATGGCCAGAATTGCCCCATGCGGCGCACCAGATGAAGCCGTAATGGTCGAATAACCAGCTTCTGGATCATAGGAGTTGCGGATGCTAATCGGAATGTTCATGGACTCAACCGGCTCGATGGTGCGCGGATGCAGCACCTTAGCGCCATACAGCGCGAGGTCGGTCGCCTCTCCGTAGGAGAGCCTTTCGAGCCGCCGCACATTGGGAACTAAGCGCGGGTCGGCCGAGTAAATGCCAGCAACGTCTGTCCAAATCTGCACCTCACATGCCTGCAACGCGGCACCGATCAACGTGGCCGAATAGTCCGAGCCACCTCGGCCCAGCGTTGTCGTCGCCCCGTCAAGGGTAGCACCGATAAAGCCTCCAAGTACCGGAATCACCCCTTCTGCCAGCACCGGGACTAACACCTGGCGGGTCTGCGCCCGTGTTGCCTCCCAGCGTGGGCGCGCGCGGCCATACACCTCATCAGTTACAATGCATGTACGTGCATCTACGGTGCGGCAGGCCGTGCCACTGCCAGCGAGGATGGCCGTCAGCAGCGCAGCCGAAAGATGTTCGCCATAGGCGACGACTTCATCACGCAGCGGCGGAATCGTGCCCGGGTAGCGACGCATCATCTCCAGTGCTTGTGCAATGCGTTCGCGGGCGGTATAGAGCACGTGGACGAACTCACCATAGGCGACACCCTCGGTCAGCCGTTCAGCTACCTCGCTGTAACGGACAAAGTGCGGCTCTAACCACTCAAGCGCTGCTACCGTATCCTGTTCAAGCGACCGCTTGACGGCGCCAAGTAGGGCATCCGTTACGCCGGCCATTGCCGACACCACCACCACGGGCTGCTGGTTGGGCTGTTGGCGCTGCTGCTGACGAATGATAGCCGCCACCCGTTCAAAGGCAGCGGCATCATGGACAGAAGTGCCGCCAAACTTCATCACCACTGGACACAGGTTAGAAGGGATAGGCGCAGAAGAAGGTAAGGTGTGCGTTGAACTCATTGGCCTAGGTCGTCAAGGGCGGCTCGCAAGTAGGGAGCAACAGCTTCAGGTTCGGCAAGAAAGCCGTCGTGACCGTGGTCGGTTGCGATCTCGGCATACTGAACTATCACGTTAAGGGCCTGAAGCCGCTGGGCCAGGGCGCGTACATTTGCTGCCGGAAAGAGCCAGTCCGAAGACAGCCCTACCAAGTAAACCCGGGCACGGATACGCGCTAGCTCGGCGTCGGTCAGGTCAAACGTGTCCATGGCTTTACTGAGGATGAGGTAGCTGTTGGCATCGAACCGCCGAACAAATTTTTCTCCTTGGTAGTCAAGATAACCGGCTACATCGTACCGTCCGGTCAGGGTCTTCCGAGGGTCCTCGCCAGACCGATCCGGGCGGCGGCCAAAACGGTTTTCAAACAGTGTGGCCGATTTATAGCTGCACATGGCAATTGCACGCGCCAGGGCCAGACCGGCTGCCGGCTGGGTGGTGTAGTCGCCGCCCTGCCAAGTCGCATCCAGTAGGATGGCTTGCCGTTGGAGATGGTTTAGGGCAAGCCCCATAGCCGGGAGCGGCGTTGCCCCAATGGCACAGCACACATCGAGCATGTCGGGAAAATCCGTTGCCCAACGCAGGGCTTGCATTCCCCCGATTGAACCACCAATAACAGCCTTGAGATGCGATATGCCCAGTTGTCGCAACGCGAGGTACTGGGCGCGCACCATATCCCCGATAGTGACCAGTGGAAAACGTGCGCCGTAGGGGCGCCCTTGCCGTCGGTCAAGCGTTGTGGGCCCGGTTGAACCGTAGCACGAACCAAGCACGTTGATACCGACGATGGCATAGTGTGCCGGGTCAAAGATACGACCTGCTCCGACTAACCCACCCCACCAGTCGGCTACCCGGGCCGAGCCCGTCAGGGCATGACACACCAACAGGATACCACCCGGTGCTGTTTCCGGTTGGCCATACCATGCGCACCGGAGCGTCACTTCTGGGAGCTCGCCACCGGCTTCCAGGTGAAAAGGCTGTTCGTCAAGGGTGACATCACACTCGACTGTCGGTTGAATAACCTCCATAGCCAGCTGGGTAGGTGCTTGTAAGGCAGCCGAAGGCAAAAACTATCGCCAGCGCAGGCACCGGACGGCAAACATCTCTCAGCCCAAAACCGTCACAGGGGCGCTGGCGAAGCTCAAAAGAATTCACGCTGTTGCCGACTGCGTTGTCGCTGTCGCTCCGGTAGTTGTTTCCGACATGACGGCGCTGCGCAACCCGGCGTCAAGGTCGGCCAGAATGTCACGGATGTCCTCAATGCCGACGGAGAGCCGAATCATCTCTGGTGTTACGCCCGTTGCCCGCTGCTCTTCTTCAGAAAGCTGAGAGTGGGTGGTTGAAGCTGGATGGATGACAAGGGACTTGGCATCGCCAATGTTGGCCAACAGGCTGAAGAGCTTGACCGAGTTGATGAAGCGTTTACCGGCTTCATATCCCCCCTGAATCCCAAAAGTCACAAGCGCACCGGCACCTTTGGGCAGGTACTTTTCCACCCGCGCCTTCTGCTCGCCTTCCGCCAGACCCGGATAGTTGACCCATGCGACGTGGGGGTGCGCTTTGAGGAACTTGGCTACAGCCAAAGCATTTTCCGAATGTCGTGCCATGCGCAGGGACAACGTCTCCGTCCCTTGTGCCAACAGGAAAGCATTGAAGGGCGACAATGCCGCGCCGGTATCCCGTAAGCCCTGCACCCGCGCCTTGATGATAAAGGCCATATTCCCAAAGACCTCTGTGTAGACAATACCGTGATAGGACGGGTCGGGCGTCGTGAAGTCGGGAAAACGCCCGGAGGCCTTCCAGTCGAAGTTGCCCCCGTCAATGATGACCCCGCCGATGCTCGTTCCGTGGCCGCCGATGAATTTCGTGGCGCTCTCGATGACAATGTTTGCACCGTGCTCGATTGGACGGCACAGCGCCGGCGAAGCCGCGGTGTTGTCAATAATGAGCGGTAGCCCGTGGCGGTGGGCAATCTCGGCAAGCCGCTCGATGTCGGTCACGAGCAGGTTCGGATTACCTAGGGTCTCCGAGTAAATGGCCTTGGTACGCTCGTCTATAAGCTGCTCGATGCCGTCAAAATCATCGGCGTCCACAAACTTCACGGTGATCCCCAGCTTGGGCAGGGTGTAGCGAAACAGGTTGTATGTCCCACCGTAGAGTGAGTTGGTCGAAACGATGTTGTCGCCAGCGCTGGCAATAGTAGTAATGGTCAGGGTTTCAGCGGCTTGCCCGGAGGCTGTCGCCAGGGCAGCGACACCACCTTCAAGTGCAGCCATGCGCTTTTCAAACACGTCGGTTGTCGGATTCATTATCCGCGTGTAGATGTTGCCGAACTCCTTGAGCGCAAACAGGCGCGCGGCATGATCAGCATCATCAAACTGGTATGAAGTTGTCTGATAAATCGGCAGGGCACGGGATTTCGTTGTCGCTTCCGGCGCATAACCGCCGTGGATAGCAAGGGTATCAAAGTGGTACTCCGCCATTGAGGACCTCCTCCGTGAAGCATCTGCGCCAAAGGTGTGGCAGTTCCCAAAAGCCAACTGCCCCGCACGCCTTTGCCCAAAGCGTGCGGGGCAGATACGGCTTGAACCACCGGCGCTTTAGCAGTTTTTAGCGTGGAGCAAGTTGCCTAAATCGCCACGTTAAGTTGTCAAACCATCCGTTATGACGGACAAACGATGACGATAACGGAGGAATTTGTCAACTCGTTTCCGTGTTGTTGGCCGGCAATGTAGCAGATGGAGAAAGATGGCACAGGTTGGATATAGGGAGAGTAATGGTAAAGGCCGTGCCAACGCCTTCGGTGCTCTTGACACTGACCTGCCCACCATGGGCGGCCGTAATGCGCTGCACAATCGCCAGGCCCAAACCAGTGCCTAACTGCCGGGTACGCTGCCGGGCCTGGTAGTAGGGGTTGAAAATGTAAGGGAGGTCCTTGGCCGGAATGCCTGGCCCGGTGTCTTCAACGTGAATGGCAAGGAAGCTTTTGCCTGCATCCAAACCGACGCCTTCCATTTGCTCGGCGCGCAGCGTCACCGTGCCGCCGGCAGGTGTGAACTTGATGGCATTGGAGAGCAGGTTGCCAATGGCACGCAGCATTTTCCCACGGTCAAGCAGTAAGCTGGGCAGATCAGGCGGACACTCAACACGCAGAGCAACGCCTTTCCGCTCGGCATTGATGGAAACCTGTGCCGCAGCTTCCTGGATGAGCTCCGCCGCCGCGACAAATCCCAGCTCAAGGGTTGCCCCACCGGCTTCTACCTTGGAAAAGTCCAGTACTTCGTTGACAAGGGTGGTGATATGGTCAAGGGTACGGTAGGCGTGCTGGAAAATCCGGTGCAGCTCGTCATCAAGAATACCGGCCTCTTCAGCACGGAGTTCTGTCAGTTCCAGCGCCCCGTAGACAGTAGCCAGCGGAGAACGAATGTCATGAACAAGTACGGCCGTGAATTCCTCCCGCTGGTGGGCTAGCTCTTCCAGCTTGGCGACGGTTTCCTGAAGCTGGGCGGCTTTCTCGCGCAGTTGGTGTTTGAGTTCGTGAATGCGCATGGCACTGCGCACCCGCGCTAGCAGTTCCTTGGTCTCGCATGGCTTCACCAAGTAGTCATCGGCGCCGGCATCAAGGCCCTGTACGCGGTCTTCGAGTTCGCTGCGCGACGACAGCATGATGATTTGGCTGTCGATTAGCTTAGCATTCGCACGAATCAAACGACACACCTCAGGACCGTCAAGACCTGGCATAACCCAGTCCAGAATAATGACCCCCGGCATCGCTGCGTCTACTTGACGCAGCGCGTCTTCTCCATCCACAGCTTCTAGGACTGTAAAGCCGGCCTTGGTCAAAATCTTTCTGAAAAGGAGACGTACGGTGGATTCATCGTCCACCACGAGCACTGTGTTCGACATGGGTTTATGACTCCTGGGACGGCGTTGAGCGAAGCCGTGTCTTTTCAAAGGTCAATTCCGTGCCCTGGTAGAGCCGGTGGAGATTCTCGCGGTGGCGCGCGATGATCAGCAGCCCGATAAGGATTGACCACACCAGCGTCGGTAGCCAAACTGACGATGGCCGTCTCAGCCACCAGCTCTCAGTTGCCCAAACGCTAACTGGCAACGCAAGTACACCCAGTAGCGAACCCACCGACACCGTGCGCGTGAGAGCAAAGGCAAGCGCCCAGACCAACAGGGACAGCAGGGTAGCCCGGGGCGATAACATCAGAAATACGCCCACTCCGGTTGCTACACCTTTACCGCCGCGAAAGCCGAGATAGACCGGAAATATGTGGCCCAGTATGGCTGCCAGCCCTATGGCCCCCTGGGCCGTAGCTGAGGACAACCCCAACCACTGCGCTGCCACCCATAACGCCAGCATTCCCTTGGAAACATCCAGCACATAAGTTGCCAGACCGGCAGCCAGGCCGGCCTTGCGCACGACATTTGTCGCACCCGTGCTTCCCGAGCCGGAAGCCCGTACATCCTCACCTGTGGCTGCCTTGGCAATCCAATAGCCAAAGGGAAGGCTGCCGATGAGATAGGCTATGGCCAGTGCTATGACCCAAGTCGCGGGGGCTACAGTTCCAACTGCTTCCGGTGCCATTGCCTTTAGTTGCGGTATGAGGGGTCTAAACGGTCAAGCTTACGCAGCAAAGCTGGCCAGACCAGTTCCGCACCAAGCCCGAGCGTCACCTGCTCTGCCTGGGCGCGAATTCCCTGCAAAATTGGCTCGGGAATCATCACCAGCGGTCGTCCGCCAGACTGCGCTAAGACCTGGATGCGGCAGGCGCTTTCGACAACGTACATCAACAGGAAGGCCTCGGCAGCCGTTTGCCCAACGGTTAGCAGCCCGTGATTACGCAGGATGAGAATTTGCTTGTTGCCCAAGTCGGCAACGAGGCGCGGCTTTTCATCTTCACTGAGCACCACACCTTCGTAGGCGTGATACCCAAGGCTGGCAAGAGCAAAAAGCGACTGCTGGGAAAGTGGCAATAGCCCTTCTGCTTGGGCAGCGACCGCAATCCCATGTGGTGTGTGGGTGTGAAACACACACCTAGCATCTTCCCGTGCCGCATGAATTGCACTGTGGAGGGTAAAGCCAGCCGGATTGATGCGGTAGGGGGTTTCCATGACGATCTGCCCGTTGAGGTCAATCTTGACGAGGTTCGAGGCCGTCACTTCCTCAAAGAGCAGACCGTAGGGATTGATAAGAAAGTGGTGCTCTTCGCCTGGCACCCGCATGGAGATGTGGGTAAACACCAAGTCATCCCAACCATATAGGGCCGTGAGGCGATACATCGCGGCCAGATCAACTCGCGCCTGCCATTCTTCTGGCGAGACACGGTCCTGCACACTCATTGGTGCCGGTGCGGTCATAAGGCAGAACCTCCCTTTGGAGCAACGGCTGCCTGGGCAGCGTCGGTCGCTCTGTAAGTGGCTTCGATGAAGGAACTGATGCCGCCACGGGGTCTGAAGTCGCCTGTCACCGTACACTCAACCGGGTCACATGCGGCAACGACATCCCGCAGAATGCGGTTGATGGCGTTCTCGTAAAAAATCCCAAGCTGGCGGTAGGCGTGAATATAAAGTTTCAGCGATTTCAGCTCCAGGCAGCGGTCACGGGGCACGTAGGTGATGGTCACCGTCCCAAAATCCGGCTGCTCAGTAAGTGGACACACGGACGTAAACTCAGGAATGCGAATCGTAATTCGGTAGTTCGGAAACTGATTGGCCCAGCACTCAATTGGCGGTAGCGGCGCATCGAGCCCCTTCCTGGCATGTTCATCGGTGTACGCACCCATGGAACGTTCAGACCTCGCTCCCCGAAAATAGCGTTGCCTTACCAGCCAATAGCCGGTCTGGCACGAATCGCTGCGACCTAAATTTTCTGCTTTGAGACTAGGTTTTCGTGACATCAACACGCAAGAACTTCATTTGAAAGGAATCATAACGGTATGACAGAACTACGCAACATAGGCGTTGTCGGCTGTGGCACGATGGGCGCTGGTATTGCCCAAACCATCATCCAAGCTGGCTTGGACGTGGTGGTGGTCGAAGCCGACGACGATCGGCTGCAACGTGGCTTTACGACCATTGTTTCCTCCCTGTCGAAACTGGTCGAGAAAGGACTTTTGGAAGATGAAGCGAAAAGCGCTGCCCAGCAGCGCCTGCGGGGCACGACGGAGCTTTCAATGCTGGCCGGATGCGACCTTGTCATCGAAGCCATTGTTGAAGACCTAGCAGCCAAGCAGACGCTGTTCCGCCGGTTGGATGAGCTGTGCCGACCGGAAACGGTCTTTGCCAGCAACACCTCCTCGCTCTCGATTACCCAGATGGCCAGTGTCGTTGCACCGGCACGGCAAACCCGTTTCGTCGGCCTGCACTTCTTCAACCCTGTTCCGCGCATGGCGCTTGTGGAGGTTGTCCGGTCGCTTCTGACCGACGCAGCCGTTGTCGAGCAGGTGACGGCCTTTGTGCGCGCAATAGGAAAAACCCCCGTTCAAACCACGGACAAAACCGGCTTCATTGTCAACCGTTTGCTTGTACCCTACTCGCTTGACGCCATCCGTGCCCTGGAAGAAGGTGTCGGCTCGATAGCCGACATTGACCAGGCAATGAAGTTGGGGGCAGGGCATCCCATGGGACCGCTAATGCTCAATGATCTGGTGGGACTGGACGTTCTCCTCAACGTGGCCAATGCCATGTACGATGCCTTCAAGGAACGGCGGTTTGCTCCTCCACCGCTTCTTATGCGCATGGTGGCGGCAGGTTGGCTAGGGCGTAAAACCGGACGCGGTTTTTACGACTACAGCGATCCGAAACAGCCCAAACCTGTGGCACTTTATTGACATCTGGCGGGCTGCTCTCTGTAAAAGGTCAGGCCTCAAGCTAGTTGCCAGGAGGCGCAGCATGGCGAAAAAGAAGTCAGCGGAAACGAGTGAGGGTCGTCTGGTTTGGAATCACTCGACGCACATTCCCGGACTTATCCCCGTGCTGACGCGCCTGTGTAAAGTTCCCGGCGTGAAGACGGTGACGCCGGGGCGACTAGGGCAAGTCAAGGGTCGTCCAACGCCCCTGACGATTCGGGTTACGGTGCCGATTGTTGGCGGCTTCAAGCTCCAGGCCCGTTCAAGTGGTGGTGTTCAAGAAATCTTCGTCATCACTTCGCTGACCGAAGCAGAGTTGCAGCAGGCCATAGACCGCCTCCTGGCTGAATGACTGATGTCCGACGGACAAACCACGATTTCCAAGGTCTCTCTGTTTTCAGAAGATTTGCCGATGACGCGAGAAGCTGCTGAGCGTGAAGCGGCTGCCTTGCGCGCCGAAATTGCGCGTCATGACGAGCTGTACTACCAGCAGCACGCGCCGGTCATTAGCGATTACGACTATGACCAGCTCGTCAAGCGGCTTCAGGCTATTGAAGCAGCTTTTCCCGATCTGGTTACTCCTGATAGCCCAACCCAGCGGATTGGTGGGCGCCCCAGCGAAGGCTTTGCTTCTGTACCGCACCGGATTCGCATGCTGTCGCTGGATAACGTCTATTCGCCCGACGAACTGCGCGAGTGGGAAGCCCGCTGCCGACGCGCCTACGAAGGGCCATTTGACTACGTGGCCGAACTCAAAATTGACGGCCTTAGCCTGGCGCTACGCTACACCAATGGACTGCTGACGGAAGCCATTACTCGTGGCGACGGTCTAACCGGCGATCTGGTGACGGAGAATGCGCGTACGATCCGGCAGATTCCCCTGCGGCTGGCGCAACCTCTGGCCGCCGACATCGAAGTACGTGGCGAGGTTTATTTGCCCCTTTCGGCATTCCGGCGGCTCAATGCCGAACTTGAGGCTGAGGGCGAAAAAACCTTTGTCAACCCCCGAAATGCTGCGGCTGGCACAATGAAACTGCTTGACCCACGAGTGGTTGCCAGCCGGCGGCTGGCAATGTTCTGCTACGAGTTGTTTGCCGATGGCGTCAAGCCTTTTGCCACGCACTGGGAAAGTCTCGAATGGCTTCGCCAGGCGGGCTTCCCCGTCAATCCCCATGCCCGGCGATGTGCGACGCTGGATGAGGTGCTGGCGTACTGCGCCGAAATGGAAAGCCAGCGGACGGCACGCGACTACGATACCGATGGCGTGGTGGTGAAAATCAACCAAGTGCGCGTTCAGGATGAGTTAGGTACAACGGCCAAAGCACCGCGCTGGGCCGTTGCCTACAAATTTGCGCCGATGCGGGCTCAGACCCGCTTGCGTGGTGTGACCTGGCAGGTCGGCCGGCTGGGCACCCTGACGCCAGTAGCCGAACTCGAACCGGTCTTTGTGGCAGGGACGACTGTAGCGCGTGCTTCCTTGCACAACGAAGACCAGATTCAGCGGCTTGACGTGCGGCAGGGCGACTTGGTCATCGTTGAAAAAAGCGGTGACATCATTCCGCAGGTTGTGGGTGTAGTTACGGCTGCACGCACGGGCGCCGAGGTGCCGATCAGTGTCCCGGCATACTGTCCGGGTTGCCCGGAGCGGCAAGTACGGCTGGTGCGCCCGGAAGGCGAGGTGGCCTGGCGGTGTCCCGAAATGCACTGCCCGACCAAGCTGCGGCAGCAGGTACAGCATTTTGCCAGCCGTCTGGCCATGGACATCGAAGGGCTAGGCGAAGTGCTGGTGGAAAAGCTGGTGCGGGAGGGCCTTGTGACGGATGTTGCCGATCTCTACACCCTGACACCCGAACAGATTGCAGCCTTGGAGCGGCTTGGGGAGAAATCAGCCGCCAATCTCATGGCACAGCTTGAGCGCAGCAAAACGGTCGGGCTGGAGCGCCTTATCTTTGCGTTAGGGATTCCCGATGTCGGCCGTCGCAAGGCGCAACTTCTGGCCCAACACTTTGGCTCACTGGCGGCACTGGCAGCGGCTTCGGAAGCGGAACTGGTGGCCGTACGGGACATTGGACCGTCGACGGCCGCCCACATCCGCGAGTGGTTTGCTGACGCCCGGCATCAGCAGACGGTGGCGCGACTGGAAGCTGCTGGTGTTGTAACCCGGCTCGACACGTCCGGCGCGAGTACAACGGCCCGCCTGGCAGGCAAGCAGTTCGTGCTGACGGGAACGTTGCCGACTCTGACGCGCGAGGAAGCAATAGCTCGCATTGAAGCAGCCGGCGGACGGGTAACAAGCGCCGTCAGCAAAAAGACCGATTATGTTGTAGTAGGTGAAAATCCTGGCTCGAAGCTAGCCAAGGCTGAGGCGCTGGGCATTCCCCTTCTGGACGAAGCCGGCCTGCTGGCGCTGCTCGCTGGATGAGAAGACCTACTGCCCCCATGCCCGATCTGGCTTTCGCCTGCACACCTGTCCCTGTGAACCCAGGCAGCTTCAACCAAAATTCTAGGCTCCCCTATGGCCTGCAAATCAATCAACTGCACCAGGCCATGAATGACTTTTTGGACTTTCTGGGTCTTGTCAACAAGCAGCCTTTACTCAAAAGGGATACCCCACCTCGAATGTCTTCTTATGCCAGCGACCTTCAGCAGTCTAGTTGGAGAGTATATCGTTTACAGGATTCCCTTCTACTGCACACAACTGGTAAAGAATCAACACCACAACGGGCACCCGGACCTGGTTCCAAAAGGGAATTTTCCCGAACGATGCCGTTCTTCACAGGAACGAGGGCATAGAAGTAAAGGTTTCAAGGTACTCAAGTGGTTGGCAAGGACACAATCCTGAATCTGTTTGGCTTCTGGTATTCCAGATTGATTGCAACTCACCCAATGAGAAGAACATGCACCCAAGCCTTTTCAGTTCAAGGCGGTTTATGGGGCCAAACTTGACAAGCAAGACTGGAATTTTTCCGGCCGCTCAGCCGCGAGCCGTCGGACGATAACAGCCAGCTTCAACAAAAGTGGACTCGAAAAGATAAAGCAGAACTGGATATACCGAACTTAGGCCAACCGAAGAGACATTTGATTTTCCTTGACGTCGAGCGCCGATAAAGCTGGTATAGACTTCAGGCTTAAGTGGTAGTAATCCGGGTTTTTCTCGATACCAAGTGCAGAATACCCAACCGCCTCGGCAGCCGCGATAGTGGAGCCTGAACCCATAAAAGGGTCAAGAAGAATGCCTTTGCCAAGCGGCAAAGAAGCATACACAAGCTGGCGCAGAAAAGATTGCGGTTTCAGGCTCGGATGATTGGCCAGCATCCGTTCTTTTCGCGGCGTGCGTTCACTTTCAATGACGTCCTCGAAAGGATTGCCATCGGGCTTGCGCTGTAAGTCGTCGGTCTGGAACTGTCGCAGGCATTCGCTGACAGTCATACCCTTGGGCAACGGCTTACGGAAGATGCCCCAGGGTTCGTAACACCCACGCGGCATGGAACAGACATCGGGAAACTCCTCTTCGGCATTTTTGGGCTTGTTCCCACCCCGCAGAGTTCTTACCAACCGGATGACCTGCCCCCGAAACTCCAGGCCGGTGCGCACCAGCGCCGCAAAAACGGTTTGCGATAGAAAGACATTAGAGGCAAGAAAAATATGCCCGCCTGGGTACAGGACCCGCAGGGCAAGCGTTGCCCACTCATGAAAATACACTTCAATTTGTTCCCGCTCCTTCCCGTTCAGGGCCGTGAAGCGCGGGAGCGGAGATCGGGTATGCCCATCAAAGGAAGGTGGGATGCGCCATATACCGCCGTGACCGTTTGAGCGTTTGGCTAACTGTTCCGGCTCATACTCTTTCAGTCCATAGGGCGGATCGGTAACGATGGCATGGAGACATTCCCCCGGCGCCCGACGCATCCACTCCAGGCAGTCTGCGTGAATCACCACTGAGTTTCCTACGGTCTGATACGCATAGTCGCGGGCGTAGCGTTGTCCAAGCTGTTCCGCAGTCATTCAGATTACCTGTTCATCGGCTGTTCACAGAACGAACCCCGGCACACTGGCTTTCATACAGCAGGTTCGGTTTCCTGCATCTTTCGCCGTGTTCCGTTTCCTGGAGTTTTCAGAAACGCCAGCGGAATTAGTAGCACAATCCGGGGCACGTCGGACATCGGACGCTGCGCCGGACACTTGTCCACAACACCCAATAGCCCGGACTCAACAAATTGGCCGCGGCGTCCTGAAACGGTAAAGTCTCGGCCGGCAGGGATTTTTCTGGCGAGGTGAAGGATTTTGCCTGCCATGCGGTTTCTCATCAACGTGCTGTTGCTGGGGCTGACAGCCATGCCGTGGCCGGTTGTCCACGCTGCGCGGGCGACCCATCCGGTGTCTGCCATCCGGGAAGAGCCTCCGGCCGAACCGAGCTACCCGGACATCGCGGCCAATGACGAACCGACGCCACGCATCAATGGCCCCCGCGTGGTGGGCACGACGCCGGGACGCGAGTTCATCTACCGCCTGCCCGTAACCGGCGCGCCCCCACTGACATGCACTGTCACCAACCTGCCGCCCGGATTGACCTTCGATGCGGCAACGGGTGTCATCCGCGGCCGGGTGGAAAAAGAAGGTGTGACGCCGGTTTCGATTACCGTGCGCAACCGCTACGGCACGGCGCGGGCTACGCTGCGCATCGTTGCCGGCCGGAACAAACTGGCGCTGACGCCACCGATGGGCTGGAACTCGTGGAACATCTGGGGCACGCATGTTTCAGACGAGAAAGTACGTGCAGCCGCCGAAGCCCTTGAACGGACCGGACTGGCGGCTTGTGGCTACCGCTATGTCTGCATTGACGATGGCTGGCAGGGCCGCCGTACGTCGGAGGGCGTCATGCAGCCCAACGAACGGTTTCCGGATATGAAAGCCCTTGGTGACTGGCTGCATGCCAAGGGGTTTCTTTTCGGGATATACACCTCACCAGGGCCATTTACGTGTGGCCGCTATGTCGGTAGCTGGCGACATGAAGAAGCTGACGCTCGACTATACGCCAGTTGGGGCGTGGACTACCTCAAGCATGACTGGTGCTCTTACGAGGGCATTGCAAGGCAGAAGACACTGGAGACGCTGCAACAACCATACATTGTCATGCGGGCGGCGCTCGACAAAACTGACCGCGACATTGTTTATGCCATCTGTCAATACGGCATGGGCGAGGTGTGGACGTGGGCGCGCCAGCCCAACATTGGCGGCAACCTCTGGCGGACGACGGGTGACATCGAGGACACGTGGCAAAGCGTCTCAGAGATTGGTTTTCGGCACTCACCGCTGGCGCGGTTTGCCGGGCCCGGCGGCTGGAATGACCCGGACATGCTCGTGCTTGGCGTTGTTGGGTGGGGAGAAAACACCCGTCCGACGCGCCTGACGCCGGACGAACAGATCACACACATGACTTTGTGGGCACTGCTAGCGGCCCCGCTCATGCTGGGTTGTGATCTGACCCGGTTGGATGAGTTCACCCGCCGGCTGCTGACGAATCCCGAAGTTATTGGCATTGACCAGGATGAGCTGGGTGTTCCAGCCACCCGGCGCGACACAGCCCAGGACGGGACGGAAGTTTGGGCACGCCCGCTGGCCGACGGCCGTCTGGCTGTCGGGCTGTTCAACCGCAGCAACGACATGCAAACGGTCACGGCAAACTGGCGTGACCTGGGATTGCGTGGGCGCTGTACGGTACGGGATGTGTGGCAGCGGCGCGATGTCGGAACGTTCGACCAGGTGTTTGCCGCGCTTGTGCCGCCGCATGGCGCGCGGTTGTTGCTTTTGCGCCCCCAGCCGACAGCGCCACGCTCCCCACGGCGGACGGCCACGCCGCCCGCCAACCAGCACGGGAACGGGAACTGAAAGCTGCCATTGCCATTTCCTCACCGGTCAGGAATCCTACCCGGTGCCTTGAGGGAAGTTTACAAACGCTTTGCCTCTGGAAGTATCCTGGATTCAAAGAAGTCCATGATGAGCAGCCTGCCTTTGTTTCACCCGGTCAAATCAATTGAAGCCACTTTTCATCAGGAAGCTGAAATCGTAGCTTTCAATGGCGATGTGGCGGACTTTGTGGCACAGATTCCAGATGAATCCATCACACTCATTATCACTTCCCCGCCATACAATCTTGGAAAAATCTACGAAAACCGCACAACGATAAGTGACTATCTGGAAACCCAATCCAGTCTGATTTCGGAGCTTTACAGGATACTGAAACCAAACGGGAGTATATGCTGGCAGGTTGGTAACTTCGTGGAAGATGGAGAAATCTATCCATTGGATATTTTCTATTATCCCATTTTCAAAAAGTTTAGAATGAAGTTGCGCAATCGGATAATATGGACGTTTGGACATGGACTGCATTCCTCCAAACGTTTTTCTGGTCGGTATGAAACAATACTATGGTTTACCAAGTCAGATGACTACATATTCAATCTCGACTCCGTTCGTGTTCCCTCAAAATATCCGGGAAAACGTCACTTCAAGGGACCAAACAGGGGAAAGCCATCAGGCAATCCCCTTGGTAAAAACCCATCCGATGTCTGGGAGATACTCATCCAGGACTGGGAAGCCGCGGTATGGGACATTCCCAATGTAAAATCCAATCATCCTGAAAAGACCATCCATCCCTGCCAGTTTCCCATTGAACTCGCCGAACGCTGCGTACTGGCACTGACCAACGAGCAGGATTGGGTTTTTGACCCCTACATGGGCGTTGGCTCAGCACTGGTGGCGGCTGTCAGGCACGGCCGGCGGGCTGCAGGATGCGACAAAGAAGCCACCTACGTTGAAATTGCCCGCCGGCGCCTGTCCGACTATTTCAACGGCACCCTTGGGTATCGCCCAATAGGCAAGCCGGTTCATCAGCCGACGGGGAGAGAGAAGGTATCGCAGGTTCCAGATGAATGGAAAGAAAACCTACAGACTGGCATTAGCGAAAATCGGAACAAAGCTGAATGAAAATTGCAGGCATTTACTCGTTCAATAATGGCAAAGAAGTTGTCGAAAGCAAATACAATCTGGAATTCAGCGAAATCAAAAATATCATCTACAGCATAGACAGCGAAAGGTGCAGAACGAAAATCAGCAGGGAAAAAATAATGCCTGGAAGAAAGCTCTACAATCCAAAAGAACTGAATAAAGCATTCACAGAAGAGTTTGCAAGGCAAAATTGGAAAAGGTATAGAATAGAATGTACATATTCCAGTGAATACTACACAGAAGACTTTCATCCTGCAGAAAAACCAAAGAGTGCATTCCGCGAAATTGATTTTGTAAAAAATCGTCTCGGTGTAGAGGTTCAATTCGGCAAATATGCTTTCATGGTGTATAATGTGTGTGCGAAAATGACTATTTTTCACAATTTGAATGTGATAGACGCAGGCATTGAAATCGTACCCGTCAAATCTTTCGCCAGCAGAATGTCAACCGGTGTTTCCTATTTCGAGCAGTTTGTCTGGGACCTGAAGCACCGTGGCGTCTCTGACATTGACATCCCGGTGCTGGTGCTGGGCATCACGGCCTGAAGAACGGCATCCCGCCGGATGCCAGATGCAATGTCGTACGCCACAGCCGGTTTGTACCCCCTTCCCGACCATCCCGGTTGTCTCACCTTTGGCGCGCGGCTTAAGATGACCAGCGCCGCCGGATGAAAACACCATTCCAGGCAGGCAGCAGAGACTTTTCCAGAAACCTGTCTCAACACGGCCTATGTTGAACGCACCCTGCTTTCACCTGGCATTCCCCGTAACCGACCTTGAAGCAACCCGTCGTTTTTATGTCGACGGCCTCGGCTGCACTCCGGGCCGGGCCTCAGAGCGGGCGCTGATCCTCAACTTCTTCGGGCACCAGCTTGTCGCCCATCTTGTCTATGAACCACCACCTCCGCAAACCGGTATCTACCCACGCCACTTCGGTATGGTGTTTCCCACGGAGACTGCCTGGGCCGATGTCGCAGCACGGGCAAAAGCGCAGGGACTACGTTTCCGTCACCCTCCACGAGTCCGCTTTCCCGGTGAACCAACCGAGCACCGCACCTTCTTCCTAGAAGACCCATCGGGCAACCTGCTGGAGTTCAAGCATTACACTAACCCTGAAGCTGTCTTTGGCTGCGTCGAACTCCCTGAAGTTGGCGATGACACTGACAAATAAGCGTGGCTATGCCTTCTCGACACCAACACCATCGTAAGTGGACATGTGTGCTCTGCTTGCTCGGTTGGCTGAGCAGCATTCTCCAGCTTCCAACACCTGCCCAAATCCCCTATCGCACACCCCCCAAAGCAATTGCCGACCTGGTGGACGCTCCACTGCCACCCGTAGCCCTGCCCAGTCCGCAACGGCACTGGTTGCTGTTGGCTGACCGTCCTGCCCTGCCGCCCATTGCCGAAGTCGCCCAACCCGAACTCCGCCTAGGTGGTATCCGCTTCAATCCAAAAACCAACGGTCCCAGCCAACCGTCCTACCTAACCGGCCTCACCTTGGTGCGCCTGACAGACGGGACGAAACGCCGTGTGGCTGGACTTCCCAACCCGGCGCGCTTGGGTGACCTCAGTTGGTCGCCGGACGAACGCTACCTAGCTATGACCCACACCACGGATGACCGCGTCGAACTGTGGCTGCTCGATGTCGAAAAAGCCGCCGTGCGCCGCCTGGGTGATTTCCAGCTCAACGCCATCGCCGGACGCCCCTTCCAGTGGCTTCCCAACAGCCAGGCGCTGCTGTGCCGAACCGTACCGGCCAAGCGCGCAGCGCCGCCGTCACCCCCAGCCGTGCCAGACGGGCCCATCGTGCAGGAAAACCGCGGACGGGTCACGGCCGCCCGTACCTTCCAGGACCTGCTGCGCAATCCCTACGACGAAACACTGTTTGATTACTACCTTACGGCCCAACTCGTCCGGGTTGACCTGAACGGCCGCACCAAGCCCCTTGGTGCGCCTGCCATTTTCCAAAGCGCTACACCATCACCCAACGGGCAGTACTTTCTGGTGCAGATATTGCACCGCCCCTATTCCTACACCCTGCCGGCAAGCTATTTCCCTAGCCGGATTCAGGTCTGGGACGAAAACGGAAACGTTGTCCGCGAAGTTGCCGACCTGCCGCTTCGGGATGACATCCCGACAAGCTTTGATGCCGTTGCCAAAGGCCCCCGCAACGTACAGTGGCGCAGCGATGCCCCGGCTACGCTTGTCTGGGTGGAAGCTCAGGACGAGGGCAACCCGGCCATCAAGGCCGACCTCCGAGACCGCCTTTTCTTCCTGCCTGCCCCGTTTGTCGGCACCCCCACCCCCAGCCTTGGCTTTGCCCATCGTTTTCTGGCCGTCCAGTGGCACAGCGGACAGTTGGCGATTGCCTACGAAGGCTGGCGCAAGACGCGCCTACGTCGGGCTTGGCGATTCCAACCAGACGCCCCCAGCACTCCGCCAACGCTCATCCACGAACACTCGACCGAAGACCGATATGGCGACCCCGGCAGCTTTCTTACGGCTACAGCTCCCGACGGCACGCTCCGCCTGCTTTCACCCGATGGCGGCAAAACGCTCTACCTGACTGGCGAAGGTGCTTCACCGGAAGGCGACCGCCCCTTTCTGGATCGCTTCGATGTGGCAACCGGTCAAACAACGCGGCTGTGGCGGTCAGAACCACCCTACTACGAAAGCCCCATCGCCCTGCTTGATCCGGCAGCCAGGCGCCTCCTTCTCACACGCGAGTCGCCAACCATGCCCCCTAACTATTTCATCCGGGACATGGCAACAGGCCAGATGACGGCGCTCACGGACTTCCCTCACCCGACGCCGCAGCTCATCGGCATCCAGAAAGAGCAAATCCGCTACAAACGGGCCGACGGCGTTGATCTGACGGCAACGCTGTACCTGCCGCCCGGCTATGACCCCCGGCGCGACGGCCCCCTGCCGCTGATGATGTGGGCCTACCCCCAGGAATTCGTCAGCGCTGCCGCTGCCAGCCAGGTACAAGGGTCGCCCTACCGGTTTGTCCGTGTTAGCTACTGGGGGCCGCTTTTCCTGTTGACGCAAGGGTATGCCGTTCTCGATGACCCATCCTTCCCCATCGTGGGCGAAGGCGGCCGCGAGCCGAATGACACCTACATCGAACAGCTTGTGGCTTCGGCTAAGGCAGCCATTGATGAGTGTGTCCGACGCGGTGTCGCTGATCCCAACCGCGTCGCCATCGGTGGACATTCCTATGGGGCGTTTATGACGGCCAACCTGCTGGCTCACTCGCGGCTGTTCCGCGCCGGCATTGCCCGCAGCGGCGCCTACAACCGGACGCTCACGCCCTTTGGCTTTCAGGCCGAAGAGCGTACCTACTGGCAGGCTCGCGAAGTGTATCAGCGCATGTCGCCGTTCAACTACGCCGACCAGATACGCGACCCGCTGCTGCTGATTCACGGCGAAGCCGACGACAACTCCGGGACCTTTCCCATTCAGAGCGAACGGTTGTTTCAAGCCATCAAGGGCCTTGGTGGGACAGTACGGCTGGTGATGCTGCCTCACGAACGCCATAGCTACCGGGCGCGCGAATCCATCCTGCACATGCTCTGGGAGATGCACACCTGGTTGGAAGAACACGTCAAGCAGGCCAAGCCCTTGGAAGCAGAAAGGAAGTCAGCCGAAGCTGCCCCCGGACAACCAGAACGCCCCTCACTGGATACGTGACACAACCATGGAAGCAGCCCTAAATCCTTCGTCACATTATTTCCATTCGCACCGCCTCAAGCTGCATTACTGGGACTACGGCGGGCCTGACACCCGTCCGCCACTGATTTTGGTTCACGGCACGCAGGACCACGCGCGCAGTTGGGACAACTTCGCACGTGAGTTCTGCCGCGAGTACCACGTCTACGCCCTTGACCTGCGCGGCCATGGCGACAGCGCGTGGGTGGAAGGTGCGATGTACGCTTTCCCGGAGTTCATGCTCGACCTGGTGGCCTTTGGCGGTGTCGTGCAGCGGTTTCCGGCGGCCATTGTCGGGCACTCGCTGGGCGGCATCGTGGCTATGCACTACGCCGGCGCGTTTCCCGAACGGGTCTCAGCCGTTGTCAACATCGAAGGCTGGGGGCCGCCGCCGGCAACCAGGACGAAGACCTACACGGAACGGCTGCGAACATGGGCGGAACAGGTGCTGGCTGCCGAAAGCCGGACGCCGCGTCGATATGCCTCCATCGAGGAAGCCACGGCCCGGATGAAAGAAGCCAACCCGCATCTTTCTGACGCCATGGCCGCGCATCTGACACGCTACGGCACCAACCGCACGGCAGACGGCAGTCTCATCTGGAAGTTCGATCCCTACCTGCGCAACCTGCCGCCGCTGGGCTTGCCAACCGAATTGGCCAAGGAACTCTTCGCCGCCGTGCAATGCCCGGTACTGTGCATCCGAGGCGCGAAAAGCTGGGCGGCCAATCTGGCCCAAAGCCCGCAGCTTCAGATGATTGAGCGGATGCAGTACGTTGAAATCCCTGAAGCCGGCCACTGGGTTCACCACGACCAGTTTGAAGCCGTCGTGGAAGTAACACGCCGTTTTCTGGCTGCCGTGTAGTCGCCGGTCGCCTTCACACATCTAGGAAACAAGCTTTGTCAGGCGGTTGAGCGTGTCCTGAAAATCGGCCTTTTCGCTTGTGGACTGCCGCAGAAACTGATTGACGGCATCTATTTTGGAAATAGCGTAGTCGGTGCGCTTATCCTTGCCGCTTTTGTAAGCTCCGATAAGAATGAGGTCTTTCTGGGACTCGTAAGCATCAAGGATGTCGCGCAGCTTCATGGCTTTGGCAATGTGTTCCTTGTCGGCCACAGCCGTCATAACGCGCGACACCGAGTGCCGCACATCAATCGCCGGATAATGCCCGGCTGCTGCCAGCGCCCGTGAGAGAATGATATGTCCGTCGAGAATCGAGCGGGTTTCGTCGGCGATGGGCTCTGTCATGTCGTCGCCCTCGACCAGAACGGTATAAAACGCCGTGATCGAGCCCCGATGGGAGTTGCCCGTCCGTTCAAGCAGCTTGGGTAATTCGCTGAACACCGAGGGGGGAAAACCGGCGCGTGCCGGCGGCTCACCTGTAGCCAGACCAACTTCGCGCAGCGCACGCGCAAAGCGCGTCACCGAATCCATCATCAGCAGCACTTTCTTGCCCTGGTCGCGGAAGTATTCGGCAATGGCTGTGGCCACGTGGGCGGCCTTGAGGCGTACCAGCGATGGCTCGTTTGAAGTGGCAACCACGATAACCGAGCGTTTGAGACCTTCCGGGCCGAGGTCATGTTCGAGAAAGTCGCGCACTTCGCGGCCACGTTCCCCGATGAGGGCAATGACGTTGACTTCCGCCTCCGTGTTACGCGCCAGCATCCCTAGCAGCGTGGATTTCCCTACTCCGGCGGCTGCAAAGATTCCAACGCGCTGCCCTTCGCCAACCGTCAAAGTCGCATCTATGGCGCGCACCCCGGTGACGAAGCGCTTGGTTACACGTTGGCGCTTCATCGGATCAGGGGGCCGGGCTGTGACGGCCACTTCAACGGCCTGCCGGATAGGCCCCTTGCCGTCCATAGGCTCTCCGAGCCCATCAAGCACCCGCCCCAGCAGCTCATCACTTACTCGTACCTTGAGCGATCCGCCAGTCGAAATGACCTCTGCCCCCATGGCGACATCCTGCAACTCGCCCAAGGGCATAAGAATAATCTCCGACCCGCGAAACCCGACGACTTCTGCTTTGAGGTCCTGCGCCCGGTGCGGCGACCGAATCAGGCACAGTTCCTCAATACGGGCGCCCGGCACAGAAGCCCGCACTAACAAACCGACCAGTTCGGTTACACGTCCCCGCACTTCCACCGAGGGCAACCAATCAAGCGCCTGAACATAGGGTGACAAATCGAGTTTTGGTAACGCCGTGGTTTCCATTGCCCGCTCCAAGCCTCCGGTTTTAGCTTCAACACCACGGGATCATAGCGGCCAACGCCTCTTTTTCCGACAGGCGATGCCAACCAAACCTGCGCACCTATCCTTGAAAAATCTTTCTCCTCCCCTTTTGTTGCATGTGAAAAAATGCGCTATTGTGCGCGGCCGAATCTACTGATTCCCGGTCAAGGAAGCTCACACCATGTCGGCTGCCATTGCAGGGACGCCGGAAGGCGTCACATCAGAAAAGCACTTTTTTGGACATCCCATTGGTTTGATGACCCTGTTTTTCACCGAACTGTGGGAGCGCTTCAGCTACTACGGGATGCGAGCGCTTCTTGTTTTGTACATGACGGCTAGCCGCGAAAACGGTGGACTAGGCTACTCCAATGCGCGGGCGGCGTTGGTCTATGGTACGTACACCTCCGCCGTCTATCTGCTAGCCATGCCCGGTGGCTGGGCGGCTGACCGGCTGCTGGGTTTGAAATATGCCGTCTTTATTGGCGGCATCATTATTGCCGCCGGGCACTTCTCCATGGCTTTCGAGTCGGAAGTAGCCTTTTACACCGGTCTCGTCCTGATTGTGCTCGGCACGGGTCTTTTGAAACCCAACATCAGTGCCATTGTCGGGCGGCTTTACCGGCCGGAAGACCAGCGCCGGGATGCCGGCTTCTCGATCTTTTACATGGGCATCAACATCGGAGCGTTTCTTGCCCCGCTGGCATGCGGTTTTCTGGCCCAATCGGAAGCATGGAAACGCACTATTGCCGGCTGGGGCTTTCAACCGAGTTCAAGCTGGCACTGGGGCTTTGCCGCTGCCGGCATCGGGATGACACTGGGGCTGGTGCAGTACATTGTCGGATTCAAGTACTTGGAGGGTATCGGCGAACGTCCGGTGCGTGAAGATGGCAACGCAACACCGGTCTGGCAGGGGCTGGCCTCCTACCTGGCCGTGGCCTTTGCCCTGTTTGCCATCGTTGCGGGCCTTCAGCAGCTCCACGGGCTGGTTGTGGGCCGTCTGGGCAATGCGGCCGGCTATGCCTACATCGCTTTGGTCTTTGCCGGCATCATTGCCCTAGTCTGGTTTTCTTTCCTCCGTACCCTGGCGGAAGAAGAACTCAAACGGATGCTGGCGATTGTGTATTTTTTCCTGGCCTCGATTGTGTTCTGGGCGCTTTTCGAGCAGGCCGGGTCGAGCCTGAACCTCTATGCCGACCGGCTGACGGACTGCCGCATCTTTGGTTTTGCATTTCCTTCGAGCTACTTCCAGTCGCTCAACCCCATACTCATTATTTTGCTGGCGCCGGTCTTTGCCTGGCTCTGGGTGCAGTGGGGTGACCGGCAGCCTTCCAGCCCGGCCAAGTTTTCCATCGGCATCCTGTTGGTTGGCGTCGGCTTCATTGTGGCAGCCGTGGGCATAGCCTTTCTCAACGGCGGCAAGCTGAGTCCGTGGTGGCTGGTGGCCGTCTATCTCATCCACACGCTGGGCGAACTATGCCTGAGTCCGGTGGGACTGAGTACGATGACCAAGCTGGCCCCGGAACAGCTAAGCGGGCTAGTGATGGGGATATGGTTTCTAGGGCCGACCTTCGGCAACTACATTGGCGGTCTCATTGCCGGCCACTTCGACGAAAGCCACCCGGAAAGCGTCGGTTCACTGTTTTACCAGGTGGCGGCGACTGGGATCGTAGTTTCCGTGGTGGCGTTTGCCCTCACACCGTTCATCCGCCGGCTCATGGGTAACGTGCGTTAGAGCGATTGCTATTGGACGAAGCGGCGTCGAAACCCATGGCAGGACTGAAGACAACAACCACTGAAGCCAATCCACACAATTTTGCCCAGCGCTATCCCCTTGCAGCGTGTCTGCTGCGGGTCTTTCTGGTGCTGTTCACTCTGGGACTGCTGGGCTACATCGGCGCGGGCATGTACTTCTACACCCGCCAGTACGCCATGGTGTTCCGTGCCATTGCCCGTGGGGAACAGGCTCGGCGACAAGTAGCGCCGCCGCTAGGCGCAAGCTATGTCACGTTTTCGGCAGCGCATGGCGAAACCATCGCGGCGTTGTTCGGCCCAGCGCTCGACGAACACGGCAACCGGGTGCTTCCCGATGCCGCCCGCCGTCCGACCCTGCTGTTCTTCTATGGCGTCGGCGAATACCTCAACTATCCGTTTCTCCGTAATCAGATCGAAGTCTTCCGCCGCGCTGGGTTCAATGTCTTCGTGCCGGAATACATCGGGTTGGGCCTCAGCAGCGGGGAGCCAAGCGAACAGGGGCTGTATGACACGGCGCTGGCCGCCTATGAGTACCTTAGGCAGCGGCCGGACATTGACCCACAGCGGATTTTCATTGTCGGGCATTCACTGGGCGGGGCGCCGGCCGTGGATTTGGCGGCGCGGGTGATGCCGGCCGGATTGATAACCTTAGCAACCTTTACCTCCCTTCCCGACATTGCTGCGCTGCGCTACCCGATGTTTCCCTGCCGCTATCTGACGCGCATCCGCTGTCCGAACATCGAAAAAATCCGCCTTGTGCACGCACCCATTCTCATCCTGCATGCCGAAAACGACACAACTGTGCCGCTCTGGATGGCTGAAGCGCTGACTCGGTCGGCTTTTGAAGGTGGCAACCAACATGTGGTGCAGATCACCATCCCCGGTGGGAATCACGACACTACTTTTGCCCTGCCCCACGGAGAAGCCATCCGTGCCATGCAGGCGTTTGCTGGGATCGCACCTGGGCGCTCAGAGCTGCTGCCGCAACTGGCTCATGTCGGAGGTGGCTTTGATTCTGCTTCTTCAGCCGCCGTGCGTAAGATAGCGGTCGGGACAACCACTGCCACTACGATGAACAAACAGTAGCCCAGCGCCAGAAGAACGCTACTGCGCGGACCGTATCGCCCACGGGATAGGAAAAACGTCCAGAAGATGGCCACGCTTACCTCGACCAGTGGCAACAGCAAGAGGCGGCGGTTGGCAACCGGATCAAGCCCGATGAGAAAGTACGCTGCCGCAACAACGCACAGGGCAATGCCATACTGCTGCGTCATCGCCGGGTCTTTGATCTCCCAGCCGTAGAAGCTAGCCGCTGCGTCCTGAAAAAAGAGCGCCATGAGCGCGTTGATCAGATCGACGCCGGCAAGCAGAAAGAACACGGCTTGCAGCCAGTAGCGGGCATAGGTAGCCGACTTAGGAAATGTTGTAGGATTCGCACGTCCCATGCTTTTCAAGCTACATTCCACTCGGCCTGCCGACAATCTCCTTTGCCGTTAGCCAAGTCCGTTATCTTGCCGAACATGGAGCTAGGTAAGCCATGACCGAACCTCACGCCATTGAGTCCCACCAGCATGAAACCAGACAGTTTCCACCGCCGCCGGACTTTGCCCAACAAGCCAACGTCACGCCGGAACTCGCCGCCCAGCTCTATGCCGAAGCCGAAGCCGACTTCGAGGCCTTTTGGGCTAAACAGGCGGCTGCCCTCGACTGGATAACACCGTGGAAACAGGTTCTGGAGTGGAACCCACCCCACGCCAAGTGGTTCGTGGGCGGCAAGCTCAACATTGCCGCTAACTGCCTTGACCGCCACCTGAAAACCTGGCGACGCACGAAAGCAGCCATCGTGTGGGAAGGTGAGCCGGGCGATACCCGGACGCTGACCTACTGGGAGCTGCACCGTGAAGTCTGCCGATTTGCCAACGTCATGAAGAAGTTTGGCGTCCGGGCCGGTGACCGTGTGGCCATCTACATGCCAATGACGCCAGAGATCGCCATTGCGATGTTGGCCTGCGCCCGTATCGGGGCCACCCATTCCGTCGTCTTTGGCGGTTTTTCAGCCGAAGCCCTGCGCGACCGCATCAACGATGCCGGGTGCAAGCTCGTCGTCACGGCTGACGGCTGCTGGCGACGCGGGACAGAAGTTCGCCTCAAACCAGCCGTGGACCTAGCCCTTGAGCAAGCGCCAACGGTCGAAACATGTATCGTGCTGCGACGCACCGGCTCGAAGGTGGACATGCAACCCGGACGCGATCACTGGTGGCACGAAATGCTCGAAACGGTAGGCGACGACTGTCCGCCGGAAGCGCTCGACGCCGAACACCCTTTGTTCATCCTCTACACCAGCGGCACGACCGGCAAACCCAAGGGTATCATGCACACAACGGGTGGCTATCTGACGCAGGTGGCAGCCACGGCCCGCTGGGTGCTCGACCTGAAGGACGATGACCTGTACTGGTGCACGGCCGATGTCGGCTGGGTGACAGGCCACAGCTATGTCGTCTATGGGCCGCTGGCCAACGGGGCCACGGTGATGATGTATGAAGGTGCGCCTAACTACCCTGAACCAGATCGCTTCTGGCGCATCGTGGATCGCCACGGCGTGACGATTCTTTACACGGCTCCGACGGCCATTCGGGCGTTTATTCGGTGGGGCGAGCAGTGGGTGCTGAAACATCGTCTCGACAGCCTGCGCCTGCTCGGTACGGTCGGCGAACCTATCAATCCCGAAGCATGGATGTGGTATCGCCAAGTTATTGGGAAAGGACGCTGCCCCATCGTGGACACCTGGTGGCAGACCGAAACCGGCGGGATGATGATTGCGCCTCTGCCGGGGGCCACGACGACGACGCCCGGCACGGCCACCCGTCCGTTGCCAGGTATCGGCGCCGACATCCGTCTGAAAGATGGGCGGTCGGTTGGAACCAACGAAGGTGGCTATCTTGTCCTGACGCGGCCGTGGCCGGCGATGTTACGTACCATCTGGGGAGATGACGAACGTTACCACCGGCAGTACTGGAGCGAGATCGAAGGCGTTTACTTCACCGGAGACGGCGCGCGCCGTGATGAACAAGGCAACTACTGGATCATGGGGCGGGTAGACGACGTTATCAACGTCAGCGGCCACCGGCTGGGCACGGCCGAAATCGAAAGTGCGCTGGTTTCCCACGAAGCCGTAGCCGAGGCGGCCGTCGTCGGGCGTCCCGACGCCCTCAAAGGTTCAGCCATCGTGGCGTTTGTTACGCTCCAGGAAGGACACACCGGAAATGATGCTCTTCGGGCTGCTTTGCGTGAGCATGTGGCCAAGGAAATCGGCGCGTTGGCTAAGCCAGATGACATCCGCTTTACGGATGCGCTTCCCAAAACGCGCTCCGGTAAAATCATGCGTCGCCTGCTCCGCGAAATTGCGGCCAGTGGCCATGCCGTTGGGGATGTCACCACGCTGGAAGATGCTTCGGTTCTTGAAAAGCTCCGCACTGATGAAGCTTGAGGTTTCGATGATGCAACACAGTTGGAAAGGCGGCCGGCTGTGGTTAGCGGCCGTTGCTCTGGGACTGTTTTGGATTGGCTGGCCGGGTGGGTGGTGGACTCAGCCGGTAATGGCAGCTCCCGTGGAACAACCACACGTCAAAGCCGAACTGATTGCTGAAACGACGGCCATCCGGCCTGGCCTGCCGTTCTGGGTAGCCATTCGCTTTGAGCTGGAAGAACACTGGCACACGTACTGGCGCAACCCCGGCGATTCCGGGCAGCCAACGTCCGTCAAGTGGAAACTGCCGCCCGGCTTCAAGGCCGACGACATTCAGTGGCCAATTCCCAAGCGCATCGAGGTTAGCGGACTGGTTGGCTATGGCTACGAAAAGGAAGTCATGCACATGGTGCGCATTACGCCACCGGACGAGCTTCCTGTTGGCAAGCCGGTGACACTAACGGGCAAGGTTCGCTGGCTTGTGTGCAAGGAGGAATGTATCCCCGGCAATGCCGAGCTGACCCTGACGCTGCCTGTGACCAGTGACGTGCCCCAGCCTTCACCATGGGCTGAGGCATTTTCCCGCGCCCGTGCCCAGTTACCCTTGCCCACTTCGGAATGGAAGCTGCGCGCAGCGCTGGATGGCGACCACTTGGTGCTCTTGCTGATGCCCCCGGCGAACGCCGAACCCCTGACAGAAGTGACGTTCTTTCCTTTCGAAGAACTCGTCATCGAAGGCGCTGAACCACAGCACTTGCTGCGTGTCAAAGGCGGGTACGCCCTGCGTCTGGTGCGCTCGAAAGTCGCCGAAAAGACGCCGACCCAACTGGCTGGGGTGGTTGTCACCCCTACCGGATGGCGGGGAGCTGGCACAGAACCCGGTTTGACTGTGGAGGTGCCAATTGAACCGCTGACGGCATTGGGCGATCTGCTCACGCCGGTCGCTGGCACGCGGTCTGAACGATCATCGTCCGGTGGTCAGCCGCTAGGTTGGCTGGCGCTGCTGACCACGCTAGGCAGTGCGTTTCTCGGTGGGCTGATTTTGAACTTGATGCCATGTGTGCTGCCGGTGCTTTCCATCAAGGTGCTGGGTTTTGTCGAGCAGGCAAAGGCCGGGCGGGGTCGCGCTTGGCAGCACGGGCTGGTGTTTACGGCCGGTGTCATGCTGTCGTTCTGGGCACTGGCGGGCGTTTTGCTCGTTCTGCGGGCTGGCGGACGACAGCTTGGCTGGGGCTTTCAGTTGCAGGAACCGGCCTTTGTCGCCTTCCTTGTGGCCGTGCTGTTTGTTTTTGGGCTGGTGCTGTTCGGCGTCTTTGAAGTCGGACTGGGGCTGACGACCGTCGGCGGTGCAGCCATGAACCGGGGCGGGCTGGTCGGGTCGTTTTTCACAGGCGTGCTGGCGACGGTGGTTGCCACACCATGCACGGTGCCGTTTATGGGTTCGGCTTTGGGCGTGGCGCTGACACAACCGACGGCTGTAGCACTGCTCATTTTCACAGCACTGGCCCTAGGGATGGCTGCGCCTTACCTTGTTCTGGCAGTTGCGCCGCAGCTTCTCCGCTTTGTGCCCCGGCCGGGCGCGTGGATGGAGATTTTCAAGCAGTTCTTAGGCTTTTTGCTCATGGGGTCAGTTGTCTGGCTGCTGTGGGTGCTGGGGCTGGAAGTTGGCGTGGACGGCCTAGCTCTGATGCTTGGAGTGTTGGTTCTTATCGGGCTAGGTGGCTGGATTTGGGGACGTTGGGGAAACATAGCTCAGACGCCTACTACCCGGCGCATTGCTTTGGCAACAGCCCTGCTCATCATCGTGGGCAGCACGGTCTTTGGGGTGAGAATGATCCGCCGGCTCCCACCAGCGGCCGCTGCCGCCACTAACTCCACGGAGATAAAGGCAGGCAGTATTCGGTGGGAGCCATTCTCGCCAGCCCGGGTGGCCGAACTGCGCCGGGCCGGCAAGCCGGTCTTCGTGGATTTCACAGCCGCTTGGTGCCTAAGCTGCAAAGCGAATGAAAAGGTAGCGCTAGAGGCTGAAGCCGTACGTCAGGAAATTGAGCGGCGTGGCATCGTCATGATCAAAGCTGACTGGACTAACTATGATGAGAACATCACCCGTGTGCTGGCAGAGTTTGGCCGGAGCGGTATTCCACTCTATGTGTTTTATCCAGCCAACGGCGGTGAGCCAAAAGTTTTGCCAGAGGTTATCACCCCTAGCCTGATCTTGGAAACTTTCCGGGAAAACTCCTAGGCGCAGAACATGTACTTGGAAAAACAGCCATGCGGTAAACCCCTATGGGAAGCCATTGGCTTCGGGCAAGGGGAGCACACGGACTAGGTGCCTCCCTTTTCATCCAACATCCTAAGTTGCGGCGCAAGGTCGCCGGGAAAGCATGTTCTCCGCAATTTGGACGACTGCTTGGGGTCGGCATCCCATTGGGCTGACCTGGCCAGCGGCTTTGTGGACTCCTAGACATCCAGTCAGCGGTAGGTCCGTCGGCAAGGCGCTTTCAGTTTTCGTTGACCACGTAAAGATGGAAACCGCCGTAAATGGCGCAGCGGTCTTGTGCAAACAGCTCGGTCGAGCGTTCCCGTTCATAGCGCACGCGCGCCCGCAACTCCGGCGGAAGGGCTTGTTCCACGGGCGAGGTTTCTGGAGCGGTGCGAAAGATGACCCGTGCCCCTGGTGGTGCAACCCGGACAACTTCCCGCCACAGGGCAGCAATTTCTTCGTCTTTCATCCAGTCCTGCGCGTCGAGAAACACAAACCGATCGTAGGCTCCGGCTGGCTGCCGGCGTAGATGGTCCGTAAGCGAAGCGACTTCTGTTGTGACCCTTCCAATGTTCGCACGCAGTGTCGCGAAATGTTCGGCTTTGAGGTATTCCGGAATTGCCCGGCGGTGCTCGGTGTCATAACGGCGCGCCAGCGCCTGCCAGGCAAAGTAGTTTTCCTCGATGGGAAAATCGCAGACAAAGCGCCGGAGACGCCGACGGTACATTGCCAGGATATTCCCTGGGGTTTCGCGGCGTAGTGCCTCGTATTGCCGAGGTGGAATCCCCAACCCAAAGACAATGAAGGGCAGCTTGGAGAGGGCGCGCACCAGCCAGTGATCAAAATAGCCGCTAATGGTGCTATCGAAGATGCGGGCGCGTTCATCTGGGTCAGTGACGTACACCAAGCGGTCAGGATAAATGCGCATCAGGTGGGCAAGTTTTTCAAGAAAACGCAGGTAAAAACCGTTGCGCGCGTGGTTGTATAGGTTGTCAGCAAAAAAGCAGATGCGCCGCCTGCCGGATATTGTCCGACCTTCCCAGAATTTGCGCGTCGCAGCATCTAGGTGTGGCCGCAGGTAAGTGTCGTATGCAGTGACGTTACGCGGGTCGTTGGCCTTGCCGAACATGCGGAAGAACGTCTCATGGTCGGGCAGATGACGTACCGCTGCCAGCTTCAGCCGTAGCAGTGCCAAGTGGTAGCGGTTCAAATCAATGGCGGTGATGTGCGCCGGGCTATGAATCAAGTAGTTGAGGACGTTACAACCGCCGGAAGAAATCGTCAAAATGCGGCTTTCGGGCGTCAGTTCCAGCGCTGCCAGGTCAACCCGTGGGTCTTCCCAGATTTGGTTGTAAACAAACGCATCAAAGTACGCCGTAAAAAGCCGTTCCAGCAGTCCCTGTTTCGAGGTAATAGGATTTTGGTGAACTGCCGCGCGAAGCAGGTGGACTGTATCCGTTGCCACAAACAGATGCCTCACAAAGGGTTGTCTTACGTTGGAGAAACTGCTCCGGATGTCCCAAGAGCAGTTGTCTCGAAAAGTGCGATAAAAGCATAACGCCCGCCAACCGACTCGACCGTGAGTTTTCCTTCGCCTCGGTCACGGCGAGCTGCTAGGGCGTCAAGGATTTCAGGGCGCGGTGTCACATCAAAGCGTCGTATCCACGCCGTTAGCATCTTTTCAAACCACGCCGGGAGTTCTTTTTGGTCCCAGAAATCCACCACAGCTAGGCATCCGCCTGGACAGATGCTGTTTAGCCCCATAGCTAGCGCGGCCTGCCAGTCGGGAATCATGGAAAGCGAATAGGAGAAAAAGGCAATATCAAACGGCGTCTCAAGACCGAATAACCGGTAATGGTCAGGGTCTTCGGCAGCCGCAGCGGCGACAGCAACGTTCTTCAGGCGGTGACGGCGGATGTTGGCACGCGCCGAGCGCAGCATTTCGTTCGAGATGTCAATGCCATAGAAATGCGCTTGGGGATGCCGGCCGGCCAGAATGACCAGGTTGCGCGCCGTGCCGCAGCCGATTTCAAGAACGCGGGCGGCTGGGCGTACCGGCAGCCGGGCTAGCAGCCGATCACGCCCAAGCAGGAAGTATTTGCGAGACAGATCGTAGATGTATCGCTGCCGCCGATACATCGCATCCATTTTCGCGGCGTGGGGGTTCGTCATCGGGTTCATGGAGTGCGGTGCGAAACTGTGGCGGCTGGGATGGGTTGAAGCTGGCGTAACTTAGTTGGCCGGATGCGGTTTCGTCAATTGACCGCCAAGCATCAGCCGCAACGGTCAGCGCCTCCCCATGCTTTTGGCCAGCCCGTGATACTGTTTCCGGCCAAACATCGGTCATGGGGTACAAACCACTTCCTCCTGGAAGGGCAGGCTTATCCCTATGTCTGTTGCAAAAGTCTCTGTCAAAAAGCTGGTCTCCTCATCGCGGCGGCTCTCTCTGGTGGCGGGTTCCTATTGGTGCAAGCTGGGTCAGAGAGCGGCGATCAGATTCGCGATGCCTTCATCCACACGCGCCTAACGTCCGTCAAGCAGACACGCCCAGTTGTGGTCCGCAACAAATCGCTAAAAAAACCGCCCAACCACTCCCGCTAGCCTCGAACCACTCGGCTTGGGTTACACGCTCTATGCCAGGAATCCGCAGGGACGCCGGAGCGGGTTGATCCCCGACGGGTTTTCAACACAGGCGACGAAATCCGCTTTGTGGTGGAAGCCAACCAGGCGCTTACCTCTACGTTTTCAACGCCGATTCCAGGGGCGCACTGCGGATGATTTACCCGCACGTGCGGCTGCAAAACGGCGACAACTTCATCCAGGGGCATGTGCCTTACCAGATTCCCTCGGCCTAGAAACCTGACCCCGAAGCCCAGTGGTCTGCCTTTTTGACACCGGGCGAGGTGCGCGAAAAAAATCTTCTTTGTGCTGTCCCGGTCGCTGCTGCCGGATGTGCCGACCAATGAGCGGCTCATCCAGGCCGTGCGTCAATCGGGGCAGGCGTCTGGATACCCCCAGGCAACGTCTGGGTACGGGTTGAGACGGCGATGGAGCAGCCAGTCAAGCGCATGATTGTGTGGCAGGAACTGGGATACCTCTAGTCCCCTGACGAGGCGCTGGCCGTCACCCGTGAAATCGGTCTGCGCCCCAGTGTGGCGGCTCCGTCGGTCATCCACCTGAATGAATCCACGACGGCAGGTGCACTGGTCGTGGGCCTTGAACTCGTCAAACAGTGAACGTGCGCTGAAGGGGTGCCGGCAGAGCGTGAAAGCTGCAGGTGAACTCACGCCAATGTGCCAACCTGACCAGTAGTGTATGGGGGACATCACGCAACTTCTCAATGCATGGCAGGCCGGAGATGAAAGCGCTCTGGCGCGCCTGATGCCGGTTGTCCATCCGGAACTGCGGCGCATTGCCGTCCGCGCCATGTGCCGAGAAGCCGTTGGTCATACGCTTCAGCCGACGGCGCTCGTCAATGAAGCGTACCTGCGACTCACCCAGCAAGAGCGCACCAATTGGCGCAACCGCATGCACTTTTTTGCGATTGCCGCCCAGCTTATGCGGCGCATCCTGGTAGATCACGTCCGGTGGCGGCAACGGCACGGTGGCGAGCACGTCATCATCACGCTGGATGTGATGCAGGATGTAGCAGCGCCGGAACCATCCGGCAACGCAGTGGATGTTCTGGCGCTCGACGAAGCCTTGGGCAAGCTCGAAGTCCTTGCGCCCCGGCAGTGCCGCATCGTGGAGCTGCGCTTTTTCAGTGGATTGACCGTCGAGGCCACGGCCGAGGCGCTGGGTATTTCACCCATTACGGTCAAGCGGGAGTGGGCCATGGCCAAGACGTTTCTGTATCGGGAGCTGCGTCCGGCACGTGAAGCGGCCTGCGGGGGAAAGCGGCCATGACGCTAGAGCAATATCAACGGGTAACGGAAATCTTCAATCAGGTCATTGAGTCACCTTCTGACCAGCAGGCTGGCCTGCTGTCGGCGCTCTGCGCCGGCGACGACACCCTGCGCCAGGAAGTCGAATCCCTCCTGCGAGTACACCCTTCGGTGCAAAGCTTTATCGGAGCCGTTCCAGGCTTCCGGGCTGGAGGACCTAGAAGATTTGCCCACCGAGCAGGCCCGTACTCCAGACACAATCCTTTTTCCATCTGGATACCGGACAGCAGGCGCGTGGCACGAGCGTCAGCGACCGCTACGTAGTGGAACGGGAACTGGGGCGCGGCGGCAACGGCATCGTCTATCTGGCCCGCGACCAGCAACTCCGTGGGCGGCTGGTTGTCGTCAAGGTTCTTCTCGAAAACCAGCAGAGCGAACCACTCGCCCAACGGATGTTTGAGAGTGAAAGCGAAGCCCTGGCCCGCATTTCCCATCCGGGTGTGGTGAGGGTTCTGGACCGCGGCCGGCTGCTTTCCGGGCGGTCGTACTTCGTTATGGAATACGTCCGTGGCGAGACGCTCCGGGCCGTGATGCAGCGGCGCAAGCTGTCGGTGTCTGAAGTCGCTAGGGTTGTATCGCAGATTGGCCGGGTGTTGAGCACTGCCCATCGGGAAGGCGTCTATCACCGTGACCTGAAACCTGAAAGTGTCATGCTCGAAGACCTTAGCGATGAGGCGCTGCACGTCAAGCTGATTGACTTCGGCATCGCCAAGGTGGCGAACTCGGCCGTGAAACAGGATGGCCTGGATGATCTGGTTGGCACGTTGCCCTACATGGCCCCGGAGCAAATCCTTGCCAGCGGGTGCTCGGCCGCAACGGACATTTACGCCCTGGGCATCATTGCCTACGAGCTGCTGGCTGGGAAGCGGCCCTATAAGCCGGCCCAGTCCAACATGCGTAGTGCTATCCAGTCCACGACGACTTGCAGCGGCCGGTTTCGGCCAGCACCTGCGCCAGCGCCGTCCTGACCTCGATAAGGAAGTCGAACATGTGCTGCGCAAGGCACTGGCTTACGATGCCAGTCAGCGGTACGCTAGCGCCAAAGATTTCATCCAGGCTTTTCTGCCCGCGCTGGAGCTTTCAGCGAAACAGAAAGCGTCTCTGTGCGCGGCGGAAGAGGAACCGACCATTTCGCTTTCCAACCTGCCTCCGGTCGGCGGTGATGCTGCCACGTTGGTTGAGTCTGCCACACCAACCTCGACCACCACGGCCGAGACATCTCCGTTGAACACTTCCCCCACGGGAACGGGCGCTGGAGTGCATGGCCGTGACGGCAGGGGTTCTGGTGCTGCTTATCGCGGCTGGTAGTGCCCTGCTGTGGTGGTGGGATGCGCCGACCAAAGGCAAAGCGACAGCCGCCGCTGGCACCCCGCCATTGCCGGCGCCGCCGGTAGCCGCCAGTGCGCTCACCTGCAACATCGAACTCGTGGCGCCCGGCAATCCGCAGCAGGGTGCCGGCTTTCTGCATCCAGAGGGAATTGTCCCATCGGACAAGGGCATTGTCTTTCACCTAACGCCGCACCAGGCCGGCTATCTCTACCTTTTTGCGCCTTCCAACGGCCAGTTGTCCGCATTCCGTGTCCCGGATGAACCCTCTGCCGTTGGCTACCCGCTCGTCTTTCCCGAAGATGCCTCGATTGGCCTGGCGCGCACGGCAGCCACACGCTTCACCATTGTGCTGTCGGGAGCCAGACTGATGGTGTTTGACGGACTGCGTCCGGGCCAGGCGCTGTCCGTCACCCAGCAACGGGAACTGGCAACACTCGTCGAGCGCTTCGCGCCAAAGACCCAGGTCATTATCGAAGGCACACAACGCCAGGCCAGAGTTCCGCCTAGAACCGACCCGATGGTGGGTAAGGTCATCGTACGCCACTAAAGCTGCGCCCGATCTGAACCTGTCACCCATTGCACAGGCTGAATTTCCTGTGGAGGACACCCGTGCGCGTCCCGCCTGCCCGAACTCTGCCCATTGCCTTCTGGCTGGCGATCGGCCTGCTGACCACGGTGGCCGCACCCGCCGCGGTCCAGACCCCTTCAGACCCCACCGGGCAATCCATTGAAACCTTGGTGCAGAAAGCCGACGCCCTCATTCAGGCCGGGCAGTATGACGCCGCCCTGCGGAATCACGGGAGCTGGGGCTGGTTGTGGAGAGAGCAGTCCGGCAGTCCGGGAGAACCCGCTGCTGCGGTCCGGTCTCATTCCGGCCGGGGTGCAGCAGGGACGGAGCAGCGCCGCGAAGATGGCGTGCTGACGGCGCTCGAAGCCGCCGGACTCGATCTCCGGGGAACGCAACTCTTGGTGCTTTCGGCCTGTGAAACCGGGCTGGGCGAAGTGCGCCAGGGGGAAGGGGTGTACGGGCTGCGGCGGGCGCTGGTGCTGGCCGGAGCGGAGACGCAGGTGATGAGTTTGTGGAAGGTCTCGGATGCAGCGACGGCCGCCCTGATAGGTGAGTTTCACCGGCGGCTGGGCCGGGGTGAAAGCCGGATGGCGGCGCTCCGGGCTGCCTGGTTGGGACTGTTACGTGGAGAGCTACGGCCGCAGTCGGAAGAAACCCGGCGCGCCATTGGGCTGTCACCCGGCAAGCCAGCGGCCAAGCGCCCAGCCAAGTGGCAGCATCCCTACTATTGGGCAGCGTTTGTCATCTCTGGTGACTGGTCTTCGATAACTTTCCACCGCCTGCCACATACGCCCTAGTGAACCAAAACCAATATGTTTATGTCTTTTCGATTACCGGCACTCCAAGAAATTCAGCTATTTGATGGGCAAGCTTAAGTTTCTCTTCGTTGCTAATATCATCTATGAATCCTACAATGTAGAAAGACTCAGTGATAGAATCCAGATATATGTCCATCCTGCTATAATCATCAACATCCACCCTTATGTGTTTGACGGATGAGATACCACACCACCCCATAAGTTTCGACTTTTTCCATCTTTCCTTTTCAAACCTGATGAGACCTGTGTTATTGTCAATTATCATTCTGTATATAGTGTTCTTGGGTAAACTTTCTAGGAAAACCTTGGCAATTACTGCGAAAAGCACATGTGTAAAGAGCCCACGTGGGGGACCGAAAAGCCACTGAGCTAGCGTAAGAAATGAAGGAAATGATATAAACGCCAACAACACAAAAAAATGCAGCCCCATGTTCTTTCAACTTCAAATGGATTATATCTAGTTTCTACGACTAGTTTGACCTTACTTACATAGACAAGCACATTGTCACTTAACTTAGTGACACCACTACCAATAGTCTCAGAGCCTCGTATGCCAAACTGCTTACCAGAGTTCATTGTAGCCTCGCTCGCTTTTACACTGCTCTCACCGGGCAAAGAGAAGCAGTCTCATTTAGCTAGGTTTTGCAACGAAGAACGCCGTTGAAGTTAATGAGACCTGAACAGGACGTAAAATAACGGTAACATTTTCCCGACAAATCTCGACCGGTTGTTATCCAGCCCAGCCAGCCGTGATGGCACCGCAAGGTACAACCGGCTCAAAAAGAACAAAGCCGTGTGGTTTGACCACACGGCAGGGCAGGCATTGCGGGGTGTGACGGATACCGGCTGCGACGCAAACAGGCTGTGCCCCCCGGACGTTCGGGGCGGTTCAGGCAACGGCGGAAACGCGCACCACTAAATCGAGTAGCCCGGCGAACGGCGCTTGATGTCACCAATGATGGCAAAGATCATCCCCATGATCAGGATGAAATGGCTGACGCCGCCCAGCGCATCGGCAAAAGCCACTGTCAGTACCCAGAAGACAAGCAGGGGAACGTAGGTCAGCAGGGCGTAGATGATCGCCATCTTCCAACTGATTTCTTTCCAGTTCATGGCCAACCTTACCGCGACCGGACGACCGGTCGGCGCAAAAGCTTGATATTGGGGACGCACCTGCCAATCTAGTCCTGCCCCGCGCCAGCCTACCGTTTTCCGCCACACAAAGCCCAAACTACCAGCCCTGCACAATCGGCCACCGGGCAACAATGGTTCCGTCATCAACCACCCAGTAGTGAGTATGCTGCGCTGCCGTCAGGCACGAATGGTTGACCACCACGCGCAGGCGCGTCCCGACAGGCAGCCGCTCCAGCAGGGCCGGGTCAGCCACCGGAATCCGGCCGTGCTCCTGCGACACCGCCGCCACCCGCAAGCCCAGCGGCTGTCCGGCAAGGTCGCCAACCAACCCATAGCCGTTGTGGGGAAAGAAATCCGCTGCGCCAATGTCTTTCGACAGGGCAATGGCACCGGCGTCCACCACGACCTTCCCTTCACTGCGGTGCACGACGGCGGTCAACACCGTCAGGGCACAATCGTCAAAGGCACAGACGCCGCACTGCGCCTGAAAGGCGTCGAAAAAAACGTAGTTGCCCGGCCGCACCTCAAAGTTGGGCGGCAGTGGCTCATCGAGCGCAACCACCGTCGGCGTTGAGCCAATGCTGATACAGGGCACCGCCAATCCCCTTTGTTCCAGCGCTGCCGCCACCTGTGCCATGCGGTCGCGTTCGAGACCGGCCACCGTCCGCCGCTCGGCCGTCGTACGCGCGGCATACGACTGCCCGGCGTGCGTCAAAATACCGGCCAGTGTCAGCCGTCTGGCAGATGCCACCGCACGCGCCACATGCTCAATCCGGTCAAGATGGTCAAAGGGCACGCCAGTGCGTCCGTCGCCGCAGTCAATTTCAACGAAAACATCCAGCGACACCCCGGCGGCTTCCGCTGCGGCCGAAAGTAACGGCGGCAACGTCGGCTCATCGGTCAGAACGGCCAAGCGGCGAACCTGCCGGGCAAGCTGGCAGATGCGCCCGAATTTGCCCGGCTCTATCGGCACGGCATAGAGCAGATCGTCAAAGCCGGCTTCGGCAAAGGCAAAGCCTTCGGCAAGTGTCGAGATGGTGATGCCGCCAAACTGCCCAGCGACCTGCTTCCGGGCAATCAGCGGGCACTTGTGTGTCTTGATGTGGGGCCGCAACCGCGCTCCCAGTCGGGCAACATGGGCGCTCATCCGCGCCAGATTACGCTCCAGGCGGTTTTGGTCAAGCAGCAGCGCTGGCGTCGGTACGGTCAGTAGGTCAGGCAGCGTCACAGCTATCAATCATAAATCAAGACGCAAACGCAGCTCACGCAACTGGGCCGGATCGACCACATTCGGCGCTTCGCACATCAGATCGGTAGCTTGTGCTGTCTTTGGAAAGGCAATCACATCGCGGATGGATTCCACCCCAGCTAGCAACATCACCAGCCGGTCAAGCCCTAAAGCGATGCCGCCATGCGGCGGTGTGCCGTAAGCGAGCGCGTCTATGAAGAAACCAAAGCGCTGTCGCGCATCCTGCTCACTGAAGCCAAGCACGTTGAAAACCTGACGCTGCACATCGGCTCGGTGGATACGAATCGAGCCACCGCCGATTTCAACCCCATTGAGCACCAGGTCGTAGGCTTGAGCGCGTACCTTGCCCCACTGCTCTGGACCGGCAGCAAGTAGAGGCAGGTCCTCCTCACGTGGCGAAGTAAAGGGATGGTGCATGGCATACCACCGGCGCTCATTGGGATCAAACTCAAACATGGGAAAGTCCGTCACCCAGAGGAAGGCGAATTGTCGTGGGTCGAAAAGCCGCTCGCGTCGCGCAATTTCAACCCGTAGTGCCCCCAGACTGGCTGCAACCACCGCATGGCTTCCGGCAACAATGAACACCATGTCACCGGCTTCAGCTCCAACTGCGCGGACAATGGCTTGGACAATAGCTTCCCCAAGCGATTTGACCAAAGGCGATTGCACGCCCTCCGACAGCACCTTTAGGTATCCCAAACCGCCAGCACGGTAGTCCTTGCGCAACCAGTCGGTAAACTCATCAAGGGTTTTGCGACTGTAGTCGGCCTTGCCACGCGCCACAATAGCTTTGACACAACCGCCGGCCGCCAGCGCAGCCTGGTATGGGGGAAAATCAACCCCCTGGACGACTTCGGAAATATCCTGCAACTCCATCCCAAAGCGAATGTCGGGCTTGTCCGTGCCAAAGCGGCGCATGGCTTCATCGTAGGTGATCCGGGGCAACGGCAGTGACACTTCGATACCACGCAGTTGCGCCAGCTCGGCCATCAGGCCCTCGATAATGCCAAACAGCACTTCGGTCTGGGGAAAGGACATTTCCACGTCAAGCTGGGTGAACTCCGGCTGGCGGTCAGCGCGCAAGTCTTCATCCCGGAAGCAGCGGGCAATCTGGTAGTAGCGGTCGCAGCCACCAATCATTAACAACTGCTTGAAAAGCTGCGGCGACTGGGGCAAGGCAAAAAAGTTGCCCGGGTGCAGCCGGCTGGGAACGATGAAATCCCGCGCCCCTTCCGGTGTTGAGCGAATGAGAAAGGGCGTTTCCACTTCGAGAAAGCCGTGGGCCTCCATCCAGCGCCGGATTGTCGCCGTTACCTTTGCCCGTAGGCGCAGGTTGGCCTGCATGGTGGGCCGCCGTAAATCAAGGTAACGATACTTCAGACGTACGTCCTCCCCGGCCAAGGTCGAAGTCTTTTCTTCATCCAGAGGAAGGGGCGGAGTATGCGCATGATTGAGAATACGCAGTTCGTCAGCATGAACTTCGATTTCGCCGGTCTCCATCTTGGGGTTGACCGCTTCAGGAGCACGACGCACAACCACCCCCCGAACGGCAATGACGTACTCAGTACGCAGCGACCGCGCCTTGGCATGCACATCACCCCGAGCGCTGTCAAAAACAACCTGCACAAAACCGCTGTAATCCCGCAAATCAACAAAGGTTGCCGTGGCGTGGTCGCGTCGCCGCCCAACCCACCCCATTAGGGTTACGGTCTGCCCAACATGCTGGACGCGCAACGTACCGTTGAGATGCGTACGCTGCCAGTCTCCAAGATGATCCAAAACAATCATGACGTCTCACCCTTCACCGCTCTGGGCAAGCAGTTTAGCCACCAGAGCCGTCCATCCAGTCTGGTGACTTGCCCCCAGCCCTGCGCCAGTATCGCCGTGAAAGTACTCGTAAAACAACACCAGGTCGCGCCAGTGTGGGTCGGTGTCGAAACACTCCATCCCTGGATGCCGATAGACAGGCCGCCGCCCGTCGGCATCACGTAGAAAAATCCGTGACAACCGCCGAGACAGCTCAGTAGCCACTTCCCACAAGGTCATCAGCTTGCCCGAACCCGTCGGGCACTCCACCTTGAAGCTGTCGCCGTAAAAGTGGTGGAACTTCTGCAAAGACTCAATGATGAGGAAGTTTAGCGGAAACCAAACCGGGCCGCGCCAGTTGGAGTTGCCCCCAAACATCGGGATGGAAGACTCGGCTGGGTCGTAATCCACCCGGTATTCCTGCCCATTTACATGCAGCACGTAAGGATGCTCTCGATGGTAACGTGACAGCGACCGGATGCCATACGGCGAGAGAAATTCATTTTCATCCAGCATAATGCGCAAGACGCGCCGCAGTTGGGCCGTGTTCGGTAGCGAAAGCAACTGCTGGACAACATTCCCGTGTTCATCCACCGAAATAATGCTATTGACCAACTCAGGGCGATTGCGCACAAACCAGTCCATGCGCCGGCGAAAGCCAGGCAACTGCTCTAGCCACCAGCTTTCCATCACCTGTACGGCAAAGAGCGGGATCAGCCCCACCATGGACCGGACGCGCAGTTGCAGCCGACGCCCATCTGGAAAGGCAATGGCATCGTAGTAAAACCCATCCTGTTCGTCCCACAGCGCTATATCTGGACGATGGGTCAAAGCATCGGCAATGTAGAGAAAGTGTTCGTAAAACTTGCTGGCAACGTCTTCATATACCCGGTCATACAGCGCAAGTTCGAGAGCAATGGCCAGCATGTTGAGGCAGAACATCCCCATCCAACTCGTGGCATCTGACTGTTGCAACGTGCCACCGAGAGGCAATTTGGCATTCCGATCAAACACGCCAATGTTGTCCAGCCCGAGAAAACCACCCTCAAAGATGTTGCTCCCGTCAGCGTCCTTGCGATTGACCCACCAGGTAAAGTTGAGCAGCAGTTTGTGAAAAACGCGCTCCAGAAAAGTCGTGTCACCCCGACCGGTGCGCTTCTTTTCGATTTTATAGACGCGCCAAGCCGCCCAGGCATGTACGGGTGGATTGACATCGTCAAACGACCACTCGTAAGCCGGGAGTTGGCCGTTAGGATGCATGTACCACTCCCGCAACATGAGAATGAGCTGCTGCTTGGCAAAATCACTGTCCACCAACGCCAGTGGGACACAGTGGAAGGCTAAATCCCATGCGGCAAACCATGGGTACTCCCACTTGTCCGGCATGGAAATGACATCCTCGCAGTGAAGGTGCTTCCAGTTGTGATTGCGCCCGCGCAGGCGGCTCGGCGGCGGTGGAGGTTGGAGTGGGTCGCCTGTCAGCCAACGGTCAACCTCGTAAGCATAAAACTGCTTCGTCCAAAGCAGGCCGGCAAAAGCCTGCCGCATGACATTCTTAGCATCGGCCGAGAGGGTTTCGGGAATGCGGGTAGCGTAGAATTCGTCGGCTTCAGCCTGGCGCTCGGCCAAAACGCGCGCAGCCGGGCCAAAGGGCTCACCGCGCAGCGTATCCGGGTCATAGTTGCACAGCCGCAGCCACATGGTCGTCGCCGCGCCGCCTTCCAGCTCGAAGTCATAATGGGCGGCGGCTTTTGTCCCAATGCGCGCCGGGTTGACAGCATAGGTTCGCCCGTTGACAAGGTATTCGTTGATACCGTCCTTGACATACGGCGTGTGGTTTGGAACACCGTACAAACGCTCTAAGTTAGTTTCATTTTCGGTAAAGAGCAGGTCCGGCGCGTCGGCGCAATATAGCCACATCTTCCCCAGGGTAGTGTGATCACAGACCAGAACGCGCGTACGGCCCAGGTCCGGCATTTGTCGAATGCAAGGTTTTTCACCGGATAGCGGCTGCCATGACCAGGTGTTCCGAAACCAGATCGTCGGCAGAATGTGAATTGGCGCACGCGCCGGCCCACGGTTGACAACTGTGATGCGGATGACAATGTCATCTACGTCGGCCTTGGCATATTCGACAAAGACATCAAAGTAGCGTTGTTCGGCAAACACTCCGGTGTCGAGCAGTTCATACTCCGGCTCGCGCCGGGAGCGGGCGCGTCCAAAGTGGAGCAGTTCCTCATACGGAAACCGCGCCTGGGGATACTTGTAAAGCCACTTCATGTAGCTGTGGGTCGGCGTCGAGTCGAGGTAAAAGTAATACTCCTTGACATCCTCGCCGTGGTTGCCTTGCGGGCCAGTTAAGCCAAACAGCCGTTCCTTTAGGTGCGGGTCGCGTTCGTTCCACAGTGCCAGCGCAAAGCACAGGATTTGCCGCCGGTCACAAATCCCGGCTAGGCCGTCTTCGCCCCAGCGATAGGCTTTTGAGCGGCTGTGCTCGTAAGGAAAGTAGTTCCAGGCATCGCCGTGGGGGCTATAGTCCTCGCGCACCGTCCCCCAGGCCCGCTCACTGACATAGGGCCCCCAGCGTTTCCAGTGTTTTGTGCGCGCGGCAGATTCTGCAAGCCGCAACTCCTCAGCCGTCGGCATGGATGAACAGAACAGGTTGGGGTTCTAGCAAATTTGTACGAGGGCGGAGGCTATCACCCTTGACGCTGAAGAAAAAGGCTTTCATGGGAACAACTTAGCGCGCCGATTACCCGGTTCGCGCCGCAGGGCAGCATCAAGGGCTTCAGCAACAACCTCACGGTGGTGGTCGTAGACAAGGAACACTTCCCGCTCTTGACCATTCTCAGACAGTCGCACGCTGAAGGGTTCTCCATCGCTACCCAGGCGCACATCGCAGACGCGGACGCCGGTTAGCTCGGCTATGGTCGCGCCGGTCACCTGCTGGAACAACTTCGCCAGTCCTTCCAACGCCGACTGGCTATCCTTAGCGACAGCGGTGTTTTCTGCTGCTGCCGCCTGATCTGCACCGGGGACACCTATTGCCGAATTCTTCATCGGTGGCAAAACCACTTGCGGACGGGACCGGCGGCGTCTCCGCCGCCGCTTGCGCCAGGACACCTGGGAACCCCCGACAATTGCGCCACCCAAGCCGCCAACCAACCACAAGAGTGGCAGCATTTCTTCGCCAAAGTAATTCTGCAGCACATAGCCGGCTGCAATAGCAGCAACCACTCCAAGTAAACCGCCACCCATGCCAAAGGCAAGGAACTTGCCAAGCTTTCGCAGGAACATGTCCGAGACTCACAGCAACGAAGTCAGCCGGTCAAACTCCTGCACAGCACGGATGGTGCAATCTTCTATCGAGACACCTTCAAAATAGTTGCCGACCAGAAACAACGGCATGCCGGCAAGGGTTGCATTCAAGCTTTCAATCAGTGCCGCATGGCTGACCCGAGGCGATGGAAGCACATTTGTCCGAAAAACCGACTCAACAATATCTGTTGGAGCAAGGCCTAGTACGTCTGCGATGCGCTGCACCTTCCCTGCCGCGTCAAGTTTGCCCGGCTTGAAATGAAACGCAAAGCCACGCCATGTTACATCTGGCACAACATCGCGTGACACTGCTGAATAAAACACATCATCGCGTGCAATCAAGCCGGCCACAGGGGGAATTTTGACTGCTTCCCGTGGCACAAGAACCCCAACCGTCTCAATGGTTTCAACCCGAATTCGGGAGAGTTTTTCCGATACCGAGGGGAAGGCATGACGCAGCAGTTGCGCAGCCACATGAGGTGGCGTTGCTACAACGAGCAGCTTGGCCTGATATGACGCACCCGTGGCCGTGGTGACTTCAAAGCCGGCATCACCGCGTTCCACACCCAACGCTTCACAGTTGGAAACCAAATGGATACCCGGCTGCGTCAAAGCAGCTTTGACAATGCTTTGTAAGCCATCAGGTAGCGTGTAGGTGCGCCGCACATCCGAACGACGAGGACGCTTCTTGAACAGCATCTCCGCCGGGAGATCGTCGGCCGCCTGACACATCACAGCATTGAAAGCCGGCGAGAGCACATCGGCGTAGTTCTTTGCACCCAGCAGTTGGGTGTAGTAGTCCGCCACGCTGTGGCCGGCCTTTGGTGTCCGCCAGCCGAAGGGTAGATGCCGTAGCGCCTCGAAGAAGTGCAGTTGGGAGGGGATGGATTTGACCTGGTTATTCACCAGAAACTTAAAGCCTACTTTGGCACGTGGGCGCAGTGCCGGCAGCAACCCACACTCTTCAATGATGGAAAGCAGCGTGCCGTAGCTGTTGTAACAGGTATGTGCGCCAAGTTCGGTCCAAAACCCGTTGCCTTTGGCAAAGTGGTGCGAGCACAAAGCTCCGCCCGGTTCGGTGTCTTTTTCCAAAACCAGCACTTCTATGCCGGCTCGGGCACAGCGGTGTGCAAAGGTCGCTCCTGCAATGCCACCGCCGATAATAATGACCGTTGCCTGCTTCACGATGCGGACTCAACCGAGTGGTAGTGGATGGCGAGGTCTTCGCCAGCCAGGTCAACCACGGCACGGCCACCTTTGGTCAGCTTGCCAAAAAGAATCTCATTGGCTAGCGGTTGCTTGATTTTTTCGTGGATGAGCCGGCCCATTGGGCGCGCGCCGTACTTTGGATCAAAGCCTCGCTTGGCTAACCACTCAATAGCCGCCGGACTGACTTCCAGGGTCACTTGCTTGTCGGCCAACTGCCCTTGGACTTCGTTGAGAAACTTCCTCACAACCTGCTGGATGTGTTCAAACGACAGTGGTTCAAAGACAATCCAGGCATCCAGGCGATTCCGAAACTCCGGTGCAAAGGTACGTTCTACGGCTTGCTTGGTACGCGCGCCACCGGTTTCTTTCTTGAACCCAATGGCTGCGGCGCTCATTTCCTTCGCCCCGGCGTTAGTTGTCATAATCAAGATAACGTTACGGAAATCGGCTTTCTTGCCGTTGTTGTCGGTCAGCGTGGCGCTATCCATCACCTGGAGCAAAATGTTGAACACATCCGGGTGCGCTTTCTCGATCTCATCCAAGACGACGACCGAGTAGGGGTGCTTGTTCACGGCATCGGTGAGCAGTCCCCCTTGGTCAAAGCCCACGTAGCCGGGCGGGGCGCCAATAAGCCTCGACACGGTGTGCTTTTCCATATACTCGCTCATGTCAAAGCGCAGGAAGGCAACACCTAACGCCAGCGCCAGTTGCCTTGCCAGTTCGGTTTTGCCGACGCCGGTTGGCCCGGAAAACAAGAAGCAACCAATCGGCTTGGTAGGGCTGCCCAGCCCAGCGCGGGAAATCTTGATGGCATTGACCACCTGCTCTATCGCCTTATCCTGGCCGTAGATAACAGCTTTTAGGTCAGCTTCTAGGGTCTGGATGCGATCGCGCTCGGCGGCGGAAACGGACTTGGCCGGTACCCGCGCCATCTTCGCCACCACCGCCTCGATCTCATGAACCCCGACAGCCTTGGGACGCCGGTCCGGTGGCAACAAACGCAGGGCTGCACCCGCCTCGTCCATCACATCGATGGCTTTGTCGGGTAGGCAACGGTCGGTAATGTGTTTAGCAGCCAACTCAGCAGCCGCACGTATCGCTTCGCGAGTGTAGGTCACACCGTGGTGCTGCTCATAGGCCGATTTGAGACCGAGTAAAATCTGCTCGGTTTCGTCAATCGTGGGCTCGCCGACTTCAATCTTTTGGAAGCGCCGCGCCAGGGCGCGATCGCGCTCAAAGGACTGCTTATACTCCTGGTGTGTTGTCGAGCCAATGCAACGCAGTTCGCCCGCTGCCAGCGCTGGCTTCAGAATGTTGGCCGCATCCATCGTGCCGCCGTTGACGGCGCCAGCTCCGACAATGGTGTGAATTTCATCTATGAACAAAATGGCGTTGGGCCGTTTCTTGAGCGCAGCAATGACCTGCTTGAGCCGCTGCTCGAAATCTCCCCGGTAGCGAGTCCCGGCAAGCAGCGCCCCCATGTCGAGGGCATACACTTCAGCGTCTTTGAGCAGGTCTGGTACATCGCCAGTGTAAATCCTCATCGCCAGGCCTTCGGCAATGGCCGTTTTCCCCACCCCGGGGTCGCCAATGTAGATGGGGTTATTCTTGCGCCGGCGGCAAAGCACTTGGATGGTGCGTTCAAGTTCAACCTGGCGGCCAATAAGCGGGTCGATCAACCCCTGAGCTGCTCGCTTGACCAAGTTGACCGTATACGTCTCCAAGGGGTTGCGAGACGGCGTTGTCTCTTCTGCCTCAACCTCGTCAGCTTCCTCATCAGTCACCTTAGCAATGCCATGCGAAATGTAGTTCAGAATGTCCAACCGGGTAATGCCTTGGCGCTTGAGCAGATACACGGCGTAGGAGTGCTCCTCGCCATACATCGCTGCCAGGATGTTGCCGCCGTCAATCTTGCGCTGTTCTGAGGCTTGGGCTTGTGCGTACGCCCGCTCCAGCACGCGCTGGAAAGCGGCTGTTTGCTCAGGCGGATTAGGCGCTTTGCCAGCCGGTGGCTTTACAGAGGTTAGGCGCTCGGCGAAATATCGCTCCAAGTCGCGGCGCAGCGCCCCTAGATCACCACCGCAGGCGCGTAGGATATCGGCTGAGGTTGGATCGTCAAGCAGGGCAAATAAGACGTGCTCTAGCGTAAGATACTCGTGCCCACGTGCCATGGCTTCATTCACGGCGGCTGTGAGCGCAGTTTGAAGGTCTTTAGTAAACATTGCAGGCATGGCTTTACTCGCAATAGCTTTGTCTAAGGTGTGGAATTTGCCGCAACGCCGAGCTAAGCATAAAACGTCCGTCGGCCGTGGCAAAAGGCCTCTTCCCCTGGCCAAGGCTTAGGCACCTACACCCCTCTTGGTGGCTTCGCCGCCGTTCTGGCTTTAGTAGAAAGCACAAAAATAACAGGCAGCTCGGTTGGTAAAACGCTATAGTTATGCCAAGCTGACCAAAAGGACTAGCTCTTCTGATGTGATGACCGGCACACCGCTTACCTACTGGGACTACATCAAACTAGACACCATCCAGGCTCTACAATCCGAACACCAGACCGACTGCTATGATGAGATCATGTTTATTGCGGTTCACCAGCACTTCGAGTTCTGGTTTGCCCAAGTAATTCGTGATCTGCGCGAAATCATCCGTCGGCTTCGTCTAACTCCCCCCGAAATTGCCTCGGGTACCGCACTTTTGCATCGTTGCAACATTGAGTTTAGGCTAGCTACTCAGGGTTTTGAGGTGCTCAAAACCCTGCCTCGTGAAAGCTTTCTGGCGTTTCGAGCCGCGCTCCAGCATGCTTCCGGACTGCAAAGTGTACAGTTTACCATCATCGAGCTTTTGGTCGGACGCACAGCCGAACAGCTCTATCACCACCTCATTCGTGGGCCGGGTATGCGTGACTTTCTGGACAAATACGGCGGGCCCGACAGCCTTTTGGCACGAGTGCTACGCGAAGTCGAACGGACTGGAAACTTACGTCAGAACTACGACCGGCTTGCTTCCTTCACAGCGTCAGACCAGTTGTCGGCACTTGAGCAAGAACTCGTCACCCTTGACCGTCAACTGTTTGACTGGCGACGACATCATGCTGAAACAGCCGCGCACGTGCTAGGGGGGGACTTCAGCAAGTCAGCCGGCACGGTCGGCAACCTACACTCTTGCCGCGACAACCTTGAGATTGGAAAACGTCACACCCAGCGCTACTTTGCCGACCTTGAAGCCAAACTCGCTTCCATGCGGGACATATCTTCCTAGGAGGAAACTCGATGATCTGCAGGCGCATTGCTACTGACCAGGCCCCGGCAGCCATTGGTCCCTATGCCCAAGCAGTGCAGGTTGGACCGTTTATTTTTACTTCGGGACAAATTCCTCTTGACCCGGCCACGATGACAATTGTCGGCAACGATGTGGCGACTCAAACCCGCCAGGTACTCCACAACCTGGCGGCGGTTTTACGCGCCGCTGGCAGCGACCTTGCCCATGTGGTCAAAACGACGGTCTTCCTCAAGGACATGAACGAGTTTCAAGCAATGAACGAGGTATACGCGACCTTTTTCCCTAGCGCCCCGCCAGCGCGCTCAACCGTTGAAGTGGCACGGCTGCCAAAAGATGTCCGGGTTGAGATCGAATGTATTGCGGTGCTTCCCGACTCACTCGGTAACGCACTGCGTTAGGGGCTTGTTTCCCCTCACCCCCCCTCACTATAGTGAAGCAGCAGCAACATATCCCCCCGCACTGCGTGAGGGTAGAGTGGAAAGAAGGGTTCTGATTCTGACCTCCGATACCGGAGGAGGTCATACAAGCGCTGCCCGCGCGCTAGAAGCGGGGCTGACCAAAGTTGCAGAAGGCGTTAGGTTTCTCGTCCATACAGCACATGCCTTGGAAGAGTGTAGTGCGCTAACCCGTGCGGGCGGCAACCTTTACAACTTCCTGTTGCGCTCCCACCAGAAATACGTCAAGTACTACCACCGGCTGATCAACCGCTACCATCCCGAGCGGTGGCCTATCATCAAGCGCTACGCCAAACCCTACCTGGAACGGCTCTTTGCCAAGCACTGCCCGAATCTTATCGTGTCAGTGCATCCGATGTTCCAGTACCCCATTGCACGCATCCTGCAAGAGCTGAACCTGCGCGGTAAGATTCCCTTTGCTACCGTGGTTACCGACCCTTGCGGGAACTCATGGCGTGCCTGGGGCGATGCACACGTAGACCTTTATATCGTTGCCCACGAACGTGCCAAAGCTGAGCTTTTGGAGTACGGCGTAGAGGAAAGTCGCATCCGGGTCATTGGCATGCCGATTCACCCAAAGTTTCAAGAGGTCAACAACTTAGACCCTAAGGTGCTGCGCAAGGAACTTGGACTCAACCCGGAAAAATTCACTGTTTTTGTCAACGCCGGCTGGATTGGGGGGGGCAACATTCCACGAATTTACCGCTCTCTTGTAGCGGCTGACCTTGACTTGCAAGTGATCTTTCTGACCGGGAAAAACGAGCGCTTGGCAGAGGAAGGACGCGCCCTAGCCCGGCAAGCGCGGTTTCCTGTGAAAGTTCTGGGCTTTTCCAACCACATGGAGCGGCTGATGCGCGCTTCGGATGTGATGGTCTCGAAATTGGGTGGCCTAACTACCTTTGAAGCCCTGGCGACCCGCCTGCCCATCATCGCCGATGCGGTAACTCCACCCATGCCGCAGGAAGCCGGCACGGGGGCCTTGCTCGAAGAGCACAATGCTGGCTTGCTGTTGCGCCGCGCCGAGGACATCGTGCCTGTTTTGCGGCATCTGCTGGATACACCGTCTCGGCTCAAGGCCATGCGTGAGGCCGCAGCCGCATTGGGTGTCCCCGATGCCACCCGGCGCATCGTAAACGAGCTTTCAGCCCTCGTCCCGGCCGGTTCGTAAGAAAACAACAACTATGTCGAAACTGCTGGAAGGCAAAGTGGCGCTTGTTACCGGCGGCTCACGTGGCATTGGACGCGGTATCTGCGAAGTTTTTGCTCGTGAAGGCTGCGATATCGCCCTCAACTACCACACCAACGACGCGGCGGCCGAAGAGGCGGCGGCTGCCATCCGAGCCCTCGGACGGCGTGTGATCACCTATCGTGCATCGGTTGCCGATCGCCCCGCCATGAAGCGTGTCGTGCAGGAAGTTCTAGCCGACTTTGAACGAATTGATATTCTCGTCAACAACGCTGCCGTGAATCGGCCGGACATGTTTCTTACTATGAGCGACAAGGCGTGGGATGAAGTCATGGGCGTCAACCTCAATGGCCTGTTCAACGTCACTAAGCCCGTCTTCAAGCACATGGCCCGGCGGCGGTATGGACGCATTCTCAACATTAGCTCAATTGCCGGCATCCGCAGTGTACCAACCAGCGTTCACTACGCGACTTCCAAGGCGGCGGCCATTGGCTTTACCAAAATGTTGGCACGGGAAGGAGCTGCCTTCGGCGTGCTGGTCAATGCCATTGCCGCCGGTATTTTCGACACAGATTTAGGGAACACCCTGCCAGATCGTTTCCGTGAAGGTTACGAAATGTGGTGTTCGGTTGGACGCTTGGGCAGACCTCAGGAGGTCGGCGAACTGGCAGCTTTTCTCGTTTCCGACCGGAATGCCTACATGAACGGCGAAGTCATCATTCTCGACGGTGGCACGGTCACATGACCACAGGGCTGGTGCGTGTACGCCAGCAGTTGCTGGCTTGGTTTGACACCCACCGGCGTGATCTGCCCTGGCGGCAAACAACCGACCCCTACCGGCTGTGGGTGGCAGAAACGCTGGCACAGCAGACCCAGGCTGCCCGCGCTGCTGCTTACTACCTCCGCTTCATTGCGCGTTTCCCAACCGTTGCCGACCTAGCGACCGCCGATCTCGACACAGTACTCAAGCTATGGGAAGGGCTAGGCTACTACCAGCGCGCCCAGCGGCTGCACCGTGCAGCCCAAGAGATTTGTACCCTCCGCCAGGGACGGCTTCCGGCAACCTTTGCCGAATGGCGAACGCTCCCCGGCGTTGGGGACTACACGGCGGCCGCCGTGGCCTCGATAGCCTTTGGCGAACCCGTTGCCGCCATTGATGGAAACGTGCGGCGCGTCCTGGCGCGTTTCTCCGCAACAGACATTGGCGACGACATGGCGCGACAGGCGGCTGTGGTGCGTGCGGCAGCTCAAGCACTCGTCGGCGGCGCGCGTCCGGGCGATGTCAACCAAGCGCTCATGGAGCTTGGCGCCGTGGTGTGTCGTCCACGCAGGCCACGATGTGCTGTGTGTCCGCTAGCTGCCGACTGCACGGCGTACCGCCATGGGCTGACGGCACGCTATCCGCTCCGACTGCCTCGCCGGCCCCGCCCGACCCGGACGTTTGCCTGCCTGCTCGTCACCTGGCAGGGGCGCTATCTTGTGGTTCGCCGTCGCCGAAAGGGCTTGCTGGGCGGGCTGTGGGAATTTCCTACCTTTCCCTGCCAGGATGGGAAACCGCCAGCCGAAACGGCTGCCCAAGGACAGCATGCGCTGGGCATTCCACCTAGCCTCTGCCGGCCAGGCCCGGTTCTTATCCACGACTTCACCCATTTTCGCCAAGTACTGCACGTGTTTTTGACGGTGGTTGAAGCTCCTGGAGCTGTGGCGCAAGCTGAAACCCGGTGGGTGACACATGACGAACTCGACGTGCTTGCCCTGACGCACATAGCCCGGCAACTGGCAGCATCCCTTAGGGCAAATCCGACAAGCTTAGGCGCACTCTCACTTATGACTTTGCTATGGTAGCTGCCGTGCTATGTTTCCTCTAACACCCGGCTTGCTGGCCAGGGCTATCTTCATTTGACCGAGGCTGCTTCCGTGAGTAAACACAAAGAGAAACAGGACAAAAAAGACAAGCGCAAAAGCTCCCCGCCAACCATTTTTGAAAACGTTGTCGAGCAAGCGACCGAGCGGTGGGAACAACTGGTTCACAATCCACAGTTTGCCACTGCTCTGGCGACAGCGCTCGAACAGCCGTTGAACCTAGCCAACCGCGTGCAGGAACTTGTTGGCGCTAGCTTGCGCACAATGAACATTCCGACGCGCGATGATTACAAACAACTTAGTCGCCAACTCGATGCCATTGCCGACCAGCTTGAAGCTCTGCGGGAACGCCTCGAAGAAATAGCCGAGCGTGGGCCCAAACCGGCTGCGTCACCATCGGATGCCTCTGGCAAAGCGGCACGCCGCCGGAAAAAAGCTGTGAAAGCCGACGAAGCCAGTACCGACTCATGATCTGAAGATTGCCCACCGGCACATGACATGCGCGGTCTACCGAATTGGAGCTTGTGGGTGGCAGCAAGTGTTGTGGGCGGCAGCGCCTATGGTTTGCGTTGGCTGGCAGGAGTCTATCCGTCCTGGGTAGAAAACCTGTATGCCCGGCGACTGTATCCCGTTCTTGCCACTTGGGTCGGGTGGCCGGCGCGCCTTGTGCCCTTTTCGTTGGCTGAAGTTAGCGTAGGTTTTCTAGGGCTAGGCGGGGTCGGACTACTGGTTTGGGCACTGTGGCGTGGAAGGCGCGAACGTCCACGGCTTAGCATCTTGGTCGGGCAGGGTGTGCCTATCATCCTGATTGCCGGGGGGTTAGGAGTGCATCTTTTTCTGTTTTTGTTCGGTTATCACTATGCGCGGTCATCCGTCCAGCAGAGCTTTGCGCTCGCGCCGCCACGACCTGACCCAATTGCTCTTGAACGGCTAGCCCGCACCTGCATCGAACGGGCCAATGCCGAACTGGCAGCAGCTGCCCCGGCCTTTGACTCCGAGCGTGGTAGTCAGCTCCCGATGTCAACGGCACACTTGGTCACTCTGCTCACCGAAAGTTTCCGCCGGTGCCCGGAAATTTCCCATCTAGCCGACATTCCCTTTGCGCCTCCCAAGGCTCCTTGGTCATCGAGCCTGATGGCGCGCGCTGGCATTTCCGGCATTTTCATTCCCTTTACCGGCGAGCCCCACTACGACGCACACCAACCGGCCAGCAGCTTGCCGTTTACCATAGCGCACGAAATGGCCCATCAGCGGGGCTTTGCCTTGGAAAGTGAGGCTAATTTTGTTGCGGTTGTCGTGTGTTTGCGTGCCACGCACCCTTACCTTCGGTACAGTGGCTGGGCAGGGGCAGCTAGGTACGTCCTCCGCGACTTAGCAGCACGGACACCCGAACAGTATGCGGCTGTGATGGCTTTAGCCAGTGACGGCTTACGCGCCGACTGGCAAGCTCAGCAGCGCTACTGGTCGCGCTATGCCTCCGGCCGGTTAGCCCGCATCTCAGCCCGTCTCAACCATGCCTACCTTCAGGCGAACGGCGTTACGTCAGGCATCGCCAACTACAGTGAAGTTACCGGCTGGTTACTGGCCTGGCATGCTGCCGGCAAGCCTGCAGAGTAAGCAGCAGGCACTAGATGGCGATGGCGCGTGCTGCCCGCAGGGCCCGCTCGCGAGTTTCGACCAAATTCTCACCTACTGCGGTGACGTGACCCATTTTGCGCCCTGGCCGCGAAGCCTTTTTGCCATACATGTGTACCGTCACACCTGGCACCTGCAGGGCTGCCTCTAAGCCAGTTGGGTGTGCTGGCGCATCAAAGCCGCTGAGCAAGTTGACCATGACGGCTACGGGCGTACGCATGCGTGGAGAACCCAAAGGCAGGTTCAGTCCGGCTCGAATGTGGTTTTCAAACTGCGAGGTTTCGCACGCCTCAATGGTGTAATGGCCTGAGTTGTGCGGGCGCGGTGCAATTTCGTTAATGAGCACTTCGCCGTCGTTGAGCAGAAACAGCTCGATACCGAAGATGCCTATCCCATGGATGGCTTCAAGCACCTGCCGTGCGAGGGTAGTTACATTGGCAGCCGTTGTGTCGGAGACCGCCGCCGGGGCCAGTACTGTGTGGCATACGTGCGCATGCTGAATGGTTTCCACTACTGGGTACACCACTTCTTCTCCACGCTGGTTGCGCACAGCCATCACCGCTAGCTCTTTGGTAAACGGAATGAATTCCTCAACCATTAACGAACTGCCACGTTTGAGGAGTTTCTCAAAAGCCGGCACGATGTCGGCTGTTCCTCGGATAAGCTCATTGCCGTAACCATCGTAACCATTCGTACGGCACTTGAGCACCAACGGTAGGCCAAAGCGGTGACTTGCTGCCAGCACATCCTCGGGTGTGTCCACGGCTGTGAAGCGAGGGACAGGCAATCCGGCCTGTGCCAATGCCTTTTTCTGGTAAAACTTGTCCTGAACGAGGGCAACCGTCTGGGAAGAGGGCACGACCCGGCATTTGCCGGTGGCTTCGAGATAGCGCAAAGTGTCAGGGGTAATAAACTCATTTTCGAGCAGCACGACATCGGCGTAAGCGGCCACGGCATCAAGGAGTGCCGGGGATGACCAGTCGCCAACAAAGCGTTCCGTCGCTACCAGCAAAGCCGGGCTATCGTCGCCCGGACGCGCCACAATGCCCACTTCACAACCCAGACGGTAGGCAGCCATAGCCGACATTCGTGCTAGCTGTCCGCCACCCAGGATAACTATCCGTTGCGTCATAAGGGGCTATTTTTCAAGGTCAACAATGACCGGAGCATTGACAATGCGATAGCGCAGGTTGCATAGCGCCGCGTTTACAAACTCAGTCGTCCCTTTCCGTATACGGCCATATGCTTCGTGAATGTGGCCAAAGACGTGCAGCCGGGGCGAAATCCGCTCTACAGCAGCGCGCAGTTCTCCACAGCCAACCCGCCAGCCAAATTGCGTGCGGTCGAGAATGTCGTACGGCGGCGTATGAGTAATGAGTATGTCTATGCCTTCGGGGATCAAGTCCCACTTTTCACGCAAGGCTTTCTTCTTCAACAGGTTGAAAGCGCCATTCATAAACCACGGCTGCCACGGGCTGCCGTAGATTCTCAAACCGCAGGCAACGGCCGAGGAGTCGCATAAATAGACGGCATTTTCGAGCAGCGGCTGGCCGGGTTGATAGTTTTCCTGCGCGCAATGATCGTGGTTGCCGGCGATGACGAACTTGTGCGGATGAGGCAAACGACGCAAGAAAGCGTCAAAAAGGTGAAGTTCATCCATGGTGCCACGCCGGGTAAAGTCACCTGCATGGATGAGAATGTCCCCCTCCGGCACATGAAAGTCATGATTGCCGTGGGTGTCACTGATAATGACAATGCGAACCGACATACCGCTTTACCTCGGATTGCGCGGCTGCCATCCCACGTACCGGAACGGCGCGCCAGATGTTTGGTTCACAATAGCGCATCAGACCCGCAAATTTTTGCTTTTTTTTCACGTGGCAATCCGGTACGGGGATTGCCTCGAGGTACTTACCGGTTCACATGTTGCCCGTGGTGCAAGCCAAAGCTAGCTAGGCAATCGCCCATACATGTAGGCAAGCTCGCGCAGCCGCTTGGCTATTGACGCAGCAAAATCATCCGGCCGGCAGCGCCACGACCAGTTCCCATGGTCACTGGCCGGGAGATTCATACGCGCTTCACTTCCCAAACCTAGAACATCTTGCATTGGAACAATAGCCGTATGGGCCACGCTAGCATAAGCGGCCCGAATAAAGTCCCAGTGTATCTCAACGCCGGTGGTGTTCAGATATGCCCGGCAGAAAGCTCGCTCATGTTCAATCCTTTCGGCATCGCGGGTTGAACCCACTCCTGGGCGACTGGCATACCAACCCACCGTTGTATCGTTGTCGTGCGTTCCAGTGTAGACCACTGCATTGGGCACGTGGTTGTGCGGGAGGTCATGGTTATTCGGATCCCCGCTGAAAGCAAACTGCAACACTCGCATGCCGGGAAACCCGAAGGCGTCACGCAGCGCCACAACATCCGGCGTGATCACCCCTAAGTCTTCGGCAATAATGGGCAGCACACCAAACGCGCGTTTCATCACTGCAAACAGCTTCCGTCCTGGCGTTTTGACCCACCTGCCGGTGGCGGCCGTCGGCGCCGTGGCCGGAATTGTCCAGCAGGCAGCAAATCCCCGGAAGTGATCTAGGCGCACAACGTCCACAAGCCGTAGCATGTGGCGCATCCGGTCCAGCCACCAGCGAAATCCATCGGCAGCCATGCGTTGCCACCGATAGAGCGGATTGCCCCAAAGTTGCCCCGTGGCGCTGAAGTAATCCGGCGGCACGCCGGCCACATGCGTAGGACGCCCCTGCGCATTGAGCTTGAACAGTTCCCGATTGGCCCAAACATCCGCCGAGTCATAGGCAACAAAAATCGGCACATCGCCGATAATGCGCAAACGCCGGCGGCGACATGCTTGACGAGTACGCTGCCAACAGCGGAAGAAAAGCCATTGCTGAAACTGATGTAGGGTAACGGCAGCACGCAGCTCACGGCGCGCTGCTTCCAGTGCGGCCGGCTCTCGGTCGCGCAGCGCCGGGGGCCAGGTATCCCATGAACGACCACCGTGGGCGTCCTTGAGCGCCCGGAAGAGGGCGTAATCGTCGAGCCAGCTTGCCTCAGCCGCACAAAATGCCTCGAAATCGGCCCGCCATGCCTCCGGTGCACTTGCCGCAAAGCGCTCGCCAGCTTCGGTCAGAAGGGCCTGCTTCCAGGTAATGACGGTACCGTAATCTACTCGTTGCTGAGGACCATCTGGGCGATCGCGCAGCCGATGACGTCCCACAAGCCCCAGCTCGACCAACATCTCCGAAGGAATCAGCAGGGGATTGCCGGCAAAAGCCGACAGGCCGGCGTAGGGAGAGTCGCCGTAGCCGGTCGGTACAAGCGGTAGTACTTGCCAGTAGGTTTGGCCGGCGGCGACCAGAAAATCGAGCCATTGCTCGAGATAGTGGGAGTCAAGGGTTCCAATGCCGTCCGGCCCGGGTAATGAAGTAGGATGCAACAATAAGCCGCAGGCGCGCGGCCACCGATGGGTCGTCACGAGTGGGTTATTTTCGGAAGCAAGGTGCTGCCAGAGTCGAAGAAACTTTCTTGAAGGCGCTCGGGAGAGGTGGCAGCTCCGGCCGCCAGTCGGGGGATGATGTCTTCGATAACTTGCCGCAACTTGCCGGTGAGAAGATTGAGGTCGAAAAGTAAGGAACGTCTGAGGGGATGGTGAAGTTCTAGGCAGCCCTGCTGGTCACCTTCAAACCGCAGTGGAATCACAAGCTTGACCACAGGCTGCTCGTACTCAGACACGGTTGCTGCCGTCCAAGTAGCAATGACCAGCAGGCCGCGGCGGGCAAACCGGAAGCTGGGATGCTCACGGACGCCCCGGGCGTACTTGAGCGGTAAGTGTAGTTCAACTTGGGCGAAATCGGTTGCCTCAAGGCATTTGCCTAGGTGCGTGTAGAAACTCTCCAAGTTTTCTGAATCGAGTAAGGCTTCGGCCAGCTCGTGGATGCGAATGTTGTTGGCTATGACACTGCGTTGGTTGAGTGACCGCTGAATAGCTCTCCCAATCTCGCCAAACTCGTGATAACCAAGGTGCTGCACCGTTATCCAGACGACGATCCCTAGCGTCAGCAAGATGAGTCCCAACAGGCGGTTCGGCGAGTTGTGTGCCAACAGGCTCATGAGCGCAAAAAACGCCGAGAGCCCGTACAGGAAAATCGTCGTTGCACGGTGGGAATACCCCTGCGCCAACAGGCGATGGTGCATGTGCCGGCGGTCGGCCTCGAAAATCGGCTTGCCGGCCAAAAATCGCCGCCCAATGGAAAGGGCTGTTTCCATAATGGGCAGCCCAAAAGCCAGCAGCGGGATAGTCACAGTTACAGTAGTAGCCGATTTCTGCGCATACAGCAGCCCCAGCCCGGCCAGCGTAAAGCCAATAAACAGGCTACCGCAGTCGCCCATAAATACTGTTGCCGGATTGAAATTGTACTTCAGAAAACCGGCCGTGCTGCCGGCCAGCGCACACAGCAGCAGGGTCAGGGGCACGTTGTTATTGGCAGCCGCCACATAAGCCAAGGTCAGTGTTGAAAACAGCGCTGCCCCGGCCGACAGCCCATCTACTCCGTCAATAAGGTTGAAAGCATTGCTGATGCCGACTAACCACAGCACTGTGATCGGTAACCCCCAGAGGCCGAGTTCAATCGTTGTGCCGGTCAGGGGATTGGGTAAGCTCGTGATGCCCTGAATACTAAAGTGAAACCAGGCGGCGACAAAAACCTGAATGATAAACTTGATCCCGGCCCGCAACCGCCAGATGTCATCCACAAGGCCGAGAAGGAACATCGCCAGCGCGGGCAGCAAAAACTTAGCCGATAGAGCCACCGTACTGCTTAGCTGCCCGTCGGTCTCAAATCCAAGGGCCGTGATCACCCCCACCAGAAAAGCCAGAAAAATGGCAATGCCACCGACTCGCGGGACAGGCTGAGTGTGCACATGCCGTGCCGCCGATGGCGTATCCACAAGTGAATTCCAGCGGCGCGCCCAGTTGCGAACCAGCGGCGTTAGAAGGAAAGCTGCCAGTAGGGACGCACAAAAGACCACGGCGTAGGTCAGCATTCAAACCAGACTCCTCTCTTTTCGGGGGCTCTCACCTGGTTATTGCACAGTGCCTTGTTTGTACTGTGTAGATTGTCTATGAGGTTTAGCGGAGTGTCCAGCCCGAATTCGGTTCGCTAAATCCAAAACATCTTTAGGAAGAACAACTTATTTCAAGATGTCGTCCCCAGTCCGGCGGTGGCTCAGCGTACCGGGCAGCCTCTGGCTGCTCGGCATACGGTTGTCGCAAGACAGTTAGCAGACGCTCGATTTCAGAAAAGTCACCTTCCTCAGCGCGTTCAATCGCTATCTGGGCCAGATAGTTGCGCAGAATGTACTTTGGGTTGACGCGGCGCATGCGCACATGGCGTTCTGAGGACGGCACACCTTCCTGAGCCAGCCGCAGGCCGTACTTTGTCAGCCAAGCCGCCACGGCCTCTCGGTCGACAAACAGGTCTTGCAGGCGCGCATTTGCAGGATGCACTGGGTTTTCTGGGACGGTTTCCGACAGCCGCCGGAAGGCAAGAGTATAGTCAGCGCGGTTTTGCGCCAGCAGGGTGAGCCAGTCGGCGAGAAGTTCAGCATCTTCAGGCTGCGGGTGTTGCAGCCCCAGTTTGGCAAACATCAGCCGTTCATACTCGTCAAAAAACACATCCCGAAAAGTGTTGAGAATGTCTGCCAGCCGCTTACGCGGTATCCAACTGACGAAGGTCTGGGCCAAGCAACGCAGATTCCATAGAGCAATTCCCGGCTGTTGGTTGAAGGCATACCGTCCGGTGACATCCGAGTGGTTGCAGATAAACTGCGGGTCGTAGTCGTCCAGAAAGCCAAAGGGGCCGTAATCAAGCGTCAGGCCCAGAATAGACATGTTGTCGGTATTGAGCACCCCGTGGGCAAAGCCGACGGCTTGCCACTGGGCAACCAGCCGTGCCGTCCGTGTGACCACTTCCTGCAAGAAGGCAGCAAATCGGTCTTCCTCACCAAGTGTCTGGAGTTCTGGGAAAAACTGCCCGATGACGTAGTCGGCCAGACGTGCAACATCTGCCGGGCGACGGCGGTAGAAAAACACCTCGAAGGAACCAAAGCGCACATGCGTCGGGGCGAGCCGAACCAACAGTGCCCCCCGCTCGACGGTTTCCCGGTACACCGGTTCTTCGCTGCCAATGATGCAGAGCGCGCGCGTTGTGGGAATGCCAAGCGCATGCATGGCTTCGCTACAGAGGTATTCCCGAATGGTCGAACGCAGGACAGCGCGGCCGTCACCCATGCGGGAATAAGGCGTGCGGCCACTGCCCTTGAGCTGCAGGTCCCACTTCTCGCCGCGTGCATTTCGTACTTCGCCAAGCAGGATGGCGCGGCCGTCGCCAAGCTGCGGTACATACACCCCAAACTGATGCCCGGCATAGAGCGCCGCCAGTGGCTCGGCGCCGGGCAGGATTTTTTCACCGTTGAAATAGGCTACGAAGTCTGGTCGGGCAGCTTCGGATGGGGCGAGGTCCAGCAGGGCGGCGGCTTCCGGGTTGAAGGCCACCAAGTGTGCACCGCGCAGAGGCTTTGGCGCAACTCGGCTGTAGTAGTCTTCAGGCAACGTGATGTATGTATTGTCAAAAACCAGTGTTTCAAGCGTGCGTAACAAAGGCGAACCACTCCTTGCGGCATATCCCCTGCAGCGGGAGGAGATACTCGCGCTGCTAGGGTCTTCCTGCCAGATTGTGCTCTGCCGGCCGACAAACAGAGCACCATTGAAACGACTTATCTCCCCAAAACCAAATTGCTTTGCCGTATGGAAACTTTCATCCAACAACTCATTAACGGTTTAGCGCTTGGCGGCATCTACGCGCTCATTGCTTTGGGCTACACGATGGTTTATGGCGTGCTGCGGCTTATCAACTTTGCCCACGGGGACGTGTACATGTTGGGGACGTTTGCCGGCTACTACACAGCGTTACGGCTGGGCTTTTCCGAAGCCAACCCGTCCTTTTTCCGGGCGGCTGTCGTTTTATTGGTTGCCATGCTGTTCTGTGCCGTTGTTGGGCTGGCCATTGAGCGGCTGGCTTACCGTCCCATCCGCCAGGCTTCGCGGCTAACAGCTCTGATCACAGCCATCGGGGTATCGCTGTTTTTGGAAAACCTAGGGCAGCTTGTCTTTGGAGCCAACCCCAAGTTTTTCCCCCAACTGCTTCCACCAAGACAGTTTCCTATCTATGGGGCAGCGTGTATCACAACGCCTGATCTGGCTATTCTCAGCGCTTCTTTCGTGTTGATGCTTGGACTGCACCAGCTTGTCCACCGCACAGCTTTCGGGCGTGCTGTACGCGCGGTAGCCCATGATCTGGACACGGCCAAGCTGATGGGCATTGATACCAATCGCATCATTGCCCTGACCTTCGCCCTTGGCTCGGCTTTGGCAGCGGCAGCAGGTATTCTTGTGGCCCTGCGCTATCCAAAGTTCGACCCACTCATTGGCGTCACGACAGGTCTTAAGGCATTCATTGCAGCGGTTTTGGGAGGTATTGGCAACGTCACCGGTGCCGTGCTAGGCGGCATCATCATTGGTCTGGCGGAAACCATGGCGACCGGCTACTTGCCGGCGGCGCTCAACCCCTACAAGGACGCCGTGGCCTTTGCCATTCTAGTCACCGTGCTGCTTGTGCGTCCCACAGGTATTCTCGGCACAACTGCCCCGGAAAAAGTTTAGGACGGAGTCAAAGCTTTGCCGTCAACGGTGGCCATCATTCCTGCCCGCTACGACGCTACACGCCTGCCCGGCAAGCCGCTCATTGACCTTGGCGGACAGCCGATGATTCAGCGCGTCTATGCCCGGGTTCGGCAGGTGCCAGAGATTGAACGGATCATCGTCGCCACTGACGACCGCCGGATTGCGGATGTCGTTGCGCAGTTTGGGGGTGAAGTCCAGATGACCCGCGCCGACCACCCCAGCGGCACCGACCGCATTGCCGAGGTGGCCGCGACGCTTGACGCCGAAATCATCGTCAACGTCCAGGGAGATGAGCCGCTCATCGCACCCGAAACCATTATGGCCGCCCTGCACCCAGTACAGTCCGAGCCAGACCTACCCATAGCAACCACATGTGAGCCGCTAGAGCCCTCTGACGTTGAGAACCCTAATGTGGTTAAGGTGGTGTGTGACGCCCAGGGCAACGCGCTGTATTTTTCACGGGCCCCGATTCCCTACCCGCGCCGGCTGGACATAGCGCAAACCCTGTGGCGGAAGCACACCGGACTGTATGTTTACCGCCGCCAGGCACTGCTGCACTTGACGGCGCTTCCGCCGGCGCCGCTCGAACTGGCCGAAGGGCTGGAGCAACTCCGGGCGCTGACCCACGGACTAACGATTCGCGTTGTGGAGACGACACACCACGCCATCAGCGTGGACACCCACGAGGATGTCATGCGTGTCCGCCAGTGGCTAGCTAAGCTGGAAAACAGAGGTTGCCAGAGTAACGACTAGCTACCGTGGGTCATACCAATCCGTTGTCGGCCGGCCTGTTATCCGTGGCGTCTTCCTTGGAATGGGCCGAGTGTACTGCTCCGGTTGAAAGGCTGAAGTACGGCGACTTGCGTAGAAACCTGCCGGAAGCTTGCGTCCCGGTGGAATTTCGCGTCCAAACCCCCCGGCCGGTGGCGGCGGCGTTGTATTCATAACCGGTGGCGAGGTCACCCGCGCGGCGTAAAAGTTGCGCGACAGTTTACGCCCCGGTGGGATGTCCGACGAGCTACGGTAGGGAGAGAGACGAGAAGGAATTTCTTCAGCCATAGAAGACCTCACGCATGCAACTTTGGCAGTTTGTTTTGTGCCTCAATTGGGCATACCGGTGAAGAAACTGCCAATCAAAATCTATACACGCTCGGCGGGCAATTGACCAGGCAATGGCGCAGGTCAAAGCCTAGGATGCCCTGACCGGCGCTACACCAACGGCTCGCGCCACGGCCGACAACAACACCTCTGGGGTAAAGGGCTTTTGCAGGAATACCGTCGCCTGGGCGGACAATTCACCTGCGGCCACTTCTTCACTGTAACCGCTGACGACAAGCACCGGAACGTCTGGCCGGTACTGGCGGATGGTTTGCAGGCAGGCAAGTCCGTCCAGCTTCGGCAGCAGTGCATCCAAAATCACAAGTTCAAAGCGGTCAGGCTGCTCGGCAAAGGAGGTGACTCCCTGTTGTCCATCAGCAGCTACAACCACTTCATAGCCAACGTCATGGAGGATTTCTTGAAAGAGCTGAGCAATCAGGTTGTTGTCCTCGATGACAAGTACGTACTTTGCAGCAGCCGATGCAGAAAGTGCTTTCGGGTAGCTTGGTGGTTGTGGCGTGGTCTCCCCAACCGGATGTTCCCCGGTTTTGCTTGACCGCAGCGCTGGAAACCGCACTTCAAAGTAGCTTCCCTTTCCGGGGGTACTCTTGACGCCGACAGTTCCACCATGGGCAGTGACAATCCCGTGGACAACCGACAATCCAAGCCCAACGCCGTCCCCCAAATCCTTGGTCGTAAAAAACGGATCAAAGATGCGCTGGCACGTAGCTTCATCCATGCCGATGCCGGTATCGGCGACAGTCAAACAGACGCAGTGTCCGGCAAGTTGTCCACTGAAGGTACGACCATCGCGCTGAACAGGGAACACTTCGGCTCGTGTGCCCAAGGTGATCGTTCCACCATGTGGCATAGCGTCACACGCATTGCGACAAAGGTTGAGAATGATCTGCTGAATTTGGTCCGGATCGCCCTCGAAGGCAGGTAAGTTAGGTGAAAGCTCAGTGATGAGCTCGATGTTGGGTGGGAGCAAACTCCGCACGAAAAACAGGCTCTCTTCAACCACGTTGTTGAGGTCCACAATCTGCCGCGAGGCTTCTTTCTGTCGTCCAAAGGCCAGCAGTTTTGAAACTAAATGCGCGGCGCGTTCAGCCGACTCTTCAATGGACCGCAGGTATTCTCCAAGAGTTGGTTCTGCCATCTGGTTGATCTTCCGCTGGGCCAGCCGCGCAAACCCAAGAATGCCGTTGAGCAGGTTGTTGAAGTCGTGGGCAATCCCGCCGGCCAAGCGCCCCACAGCTTCCATTTTTTGGATGTGCTGAAGGCTAGCCTGCAGGCGTTTGCGTTCTTCTACGTCGCGCATGACGGCAATAAGGTACTTCTTGCCTCCAGAAAAAAACTCAGAAACAGAGTTTTCTATGGTCACGGTTGTACCGTCTGCGCGTTGCGCCATAAACTCATAGGTCGCTGGAGCAGGTTCGCCTCGCATGCGGCGCTGGGCGTATTCTCGCAGCCGGCCTTCTTCGTGTGGCGCACACATCAGGGCAAATTCCTGCCCAACAAGCGCTTCTGGGCTTTCTACACCATAGAGGCGCGCCACTGCTTGATTGGCATAAACGATACGGTGATTGTCTTCAACAATGATGCCATCTCGCGTCGCATTGAGAATGGCATGAAACCACTCTTCCCGCTGGCGCAACTGTTCATCTAAACGCCGGGCTTCCGTCACATCCTGAATGAGCGCCAGTTGACATGGCAAATCTCCAATGACCAACGTCACAGCCGAAAGCAGGGCCTCGCCGATCCGGCCGTCGCGTGTCCGGTAACTGCCCCGAAAGTCACGCACCTGCCCATGGGCTTCCAACTCCCGGTAGTACCGTTCCCGTTCTTCAAGGTTAGCCCACAAGCCCAACTCGAGCGCAGTGCGCCCGATCAGCTCAGCCCGGCTGTAACCGAACAGCTTCGTAAAGGCCGCATTGACATCAAGGTAGCGCCCATCGGGAATGGTTTGAATGGAGGTAGCAACGGGAATGAGTTGAAACACGCGGTAGAAGCGCTCTTCACTCTCCACCGAACGGAGCTTGGCAGCCTGTTGAGCCGTGATGTCTTCAACGCACATGGATACCGCCTCCGCGCCAAGTCCTGGCTGGCGCAGGGGCTCAAACGTCATCAAGAACCAGCGGGAAGACCAAACCGACTGATGGACAAAGGAGACCTTACGTCCCAAGCGCAATGCCTCGTGACACCACCGCTGCCAGACCACTATATCGGACAACTGGCCTTCGTTGAGCCGGAGCTTACTTAGAGCAGCTCCTACCAGTTGTTCCGGGAGATAACCAAAATCTTCTGCAAGTGTATGACTGATAAACCGAAAGACTAACTCCGAACCAACGCTTTCTACGATAGCCAGACGTACCGGTACAGAGGCAGCTAAGCTGGAGAGAAAGGCAGACTGGAGCCTTCCTTCCGCGATTTGCCGTCGGTCTTGCACGGCGCGCTGAATACGGTGCTGTACCAGCGGCAAGGGGCGCTCCCCAGAGAAGACATCTGCCACGCCTGCTGCCAGCCAACGGCCGATCTCCGGCTCGGTTATCTGCTCGGCACAAGCAAACACGGGAACGTGATGCTTCTCCGCAGTCGCCCACCACTCAGGCAGAGGGGTGTGAGCCGTTGTAGAAATGTCGAACAAAATGGCATCCGTCCAGGACCACCAGTCTGAAGCTTGTGTGGAAAGCAACCCCACCCGAAAACCAGTCTGTTCGAGCGCCCTGGCTAAGCGACGAAGGAGAGGGGTAGAGCCAATGGTTCCAAGGAAGTTCTGATGAACAGTCGGCAAGGGAGTATGTTCCAAGGACGCTGCCTAGGATTGTGGTCTGCGAGGGTAGGCCGCGAGGATGAGCCTAGACGATCTGGGCGCGCCACGGCAATGAGAAATAACCCCTTGCTTGTTTGTGGCACAAAGTCCTGTCACTGCTTGGTTCTTTATTGATTCTCACGGGCATAGCTTTTCGCTCGCGCCAGGGACTCTGTAATGAAGCGCCAGGTTTCCATCTGTGCCTGTACCGGTGTCAAATCAAGGGTTAGTACGTAATCGAGGTGCTCCTGGGGAGTGAAACTCTGGACTTTGCCGACGTCAAAGGCTCTTGAAAAAATCACCCTCGGATCGATTTCGTCAATCACCTGCCCGGCATCATCTACCTTGCGCTCGTGTATGCCGTACATAACGTAACAGGCCAAGCCACGGTGGACGAGCAAATACAGCTCAACGGCATCAAACTTACCTATGTAGCGCAGCTCATCAGCCTGTCCGATGTCCACCGTCGGGGTCGTCTGCGTTTTGACCGTGGCTACGGTTTTCGTCAGGTGAGTGTTGAGGCGACCATCAGTAACGACAATCGCGGGAGTCCTGGTGTCTTCCGGTTTTACACACTGCGCTAGCGTGGCATTTAGCGCATCAAAGGCCGTCTTGGCATCAAGGTAAGCCTTCCTAATGTCAAGATACAGCCGGGAGTTAGGGTTAGTCCGATAGATGCGGTTGACCTGTTCGTAGTAGCCATTGAGAATGCCATACCGTTCTTGGACACGGTTGCTCCAGTTTGCGTACAGTGCGCTGTATTCGTCATAGCGCAGTGCCCGCCGACTTACTGATTGGATCAGCGGCGAGGAGGCTAGCTGTTTCTGCATCTCTTCGATTTCGGCCCTGAAGGTGCGGAGTGTTCCAAGCAACTCGGTCTCCGAAAGCACGCCTGGCGACTGGGCATAACACCTAACCGGCTGCAACCAATCCAGAGGCGGCACAACTATCATAGCCAAGGCCCAAAGAAAATATTTCCAGCTAACCAACCCTGCACATCGGCCAGGTGCTGACCATCCCGTAGCATGCGTCATGTTGCCACCCCTGCGCGGTGATCTCTTGAAGCGGTCAAAAACTACGCGTCTCTTAGGAAAAGGCAGTCCAATTCACCGGGGGCTTATAGTGAAACACGAAGGCGCGCAATTTGTAAACGGCTCTTTTCAAAAGGTACAACGCAGTGAGGCCAATGCGTCAAAAGGCGGCAAGGTGCGTTGCAGCCGCACGTCTCTGTGCTGAGAGCGCTTAGCGCGCCAGTAAGGTCAGCCTTAAGGCCCGGCTTCTCTGGCCCCTTTAGCTGGCACGTCAACCTAGCGTATCAGTTGTTGATGCGGCTGTAAGATTTTGCGCGGGCGAAAAACTCGCTCAAAGTGCTCAGCATCTCGCCCTGGGCCTCTACGGCAGCGATTTTGAGCTTCAAGGCATTTTCCAGGTGTTGGAGAGGAGAAAGCGCACGTACGGCTGGGGTGAAGGGAAACATCTCCGACCGTACGACGGAAAGATGAAACTGCTCGCTGGATTTGCCGGTATCGTCTGTTGTGACCTCTTTCCAGCCAAACATGACGTAGCAAGCCATATCGCCTTTGACGAGCAGAAACATCTCCACCGAATCGAAATTGCCGATGAACCGCGAGTCATCGGACTCGATAATATCTTTGGCGGCTTCGGCCGGAGCTGGCGGCAATGAGGCTTCTCGGGCTGAGGTGGCAATCCGCTCATTGAGCCGCCGGTCGGCCACGGCAACGGCTTCTGTGCGGAGGGTATCCGGCGGCTCAATGGTGTTGAAGGTGGCTTTGAGGTTGTCGAAGACGGCCTTGGCATCCAGATAGGCCTGGGTCATCGTTTTGTACAGCGGCGAGTTAGGATTGGTACGATAGACCCGATCAATCTGGGCATAGTAGGCCGCTAGGCGACGGTAGCAGTCATCTATCTTGGCGCTGTACGCCTCAAAGGTCCGGCGGTAGGCTTCATAGTCCATCGTTCGACGGCTTGGCCGTCCCCCTGCAGCGCCTTTGCCGGCCACTTGCGAAAGCAAGTCAAACATCTCACTGCGAAGCGCTTTCAGGCCCGCAACGATCTCGCTGTCGCTCATCACCTGCCCCTGCATTTTCGCCATGCACGAGGCTGAACCTGTGTCGCCAGACACCCAACCTGTACCCAACAGGAAAAAGGCCGCCAAAGCCCATCGGTTGAACCAATTCCGAAACTGACAAAGTGGAGGTCGCATGCTCCCAAATCCTCTCAACGGACAAATCACTCCGGCGCAACGCAACACGGGAGAAGGCCAAGAACCGGGCCTATACCCTGAAAATCCAACGCCCACTTGAACTTATGTCGCTATCAAACCGCACTTTCACGGATTGAAGCAAGATTAATGTAACTTGGCTTGTTACCTATCTCACACAGCCGACCTTTTCTCCTGCTTCTCCTGCGCCTCCAGGTGACAGAGCCGCTAGGACAGAAGACCGGGCACGTACTCGCTGAGGGGTCAGTTGGTTCGGGCATACGATTTCGTGCGGGCGAAAAACTGCTTGAGGTCGGTCATCATCTCGCCCTGCGCCTCTACCATAGCAATTTTGAGCTTTAGGGCATTTTCCAGATGCTGCTCCGGGGTCAGAGTTCGCAACTCTGGGGTAGCAGGGAATGATTCTGACCGAGCCACGGCCAGGTGGTACTCTTCCAATGACTTACCATCTTCATCTTCGACCACTTCTTTCCATCCAAACAACACATAGCAAGCACTGTCACCACGCACAAGCAAAAACATCTCTACAGCGTCAAATGTGCCGATGAAACGGGAGTCATCGGCCTCGACGATTTCCTTAGCAGCTTGCGGTGGTGCTGTAGGAATAGCTGCCGTGCGTATTGAGGTCGCCATTCGTTCATTGAGACGTTGGTCATTGGAAATAACCGCTTCTGTTACGACTTTTTCAGGTGGTTCGAGGGTGCTAAAAGTGGATTTCAAGTTATCAAAAACCACCTTAGTATCCAGGTAAGTCTGCACCATTTGCTTGTACAACGGTGTGCTCGAACCCGTCCGATAGACCCGGTCAATCTGTGCGTAATAAGCTGCCAAGCGACGATAGCAGTCATCAATCTTGGCGTTGTAAGACTCAAAAGTCTGGCGGTACAGTTCGTAATTCATCGTGCGCCGATTGGGGCGAGTCGTCGCTTCTCCCTTACCGGCTACCTGTGCCAGCAGATCGAGCATTTCGCTACGCAGTGCCCGCAATGATGCAATGATTTGCGTGTCAGTTAGCACCTGCTCCTGATGAGCCAAAGCCAAACTAGAACCAATCAACAAAAACGCCGTTAGGAAATTCACCATCATGCACAGCCACAGCAGGTAGCTACTTGCAGTACGGACGACACACTTCATAGCCACGTTCTTCACTGCCTGGTCCCTACAAATTGCCATAACAAGGAGTCAAGACTTACAGCAAGTTGGAGTTATTTTTGGTCATTCGGGTTACATGACATTGCCGAGTTACACAAGTGTAAAGAAACTGTAAAAATTCCTGGTTTCGCCACCGGGTAACCCGATTTTGCTAAGTGGAGAACTGTACTAAAACTCACTAGTGGACTGACTCTTAGTAGTACACGCAGTCCAGTATGCCAGGCACAACTCATCGAGGACTTTTTCCCAGGAGGCTTGCAGAGCGCGCATCCGCGCGGCACTGCCCATCGCTTGGCGGCGTTCGGCCGAGCGCACCAATTCGGCAACGGCTGCCACAAAGGCTGCATTGTCATAGGCCACGACACCTGACTTGTCAGGATCAACGAGAAACTTCGGCCCGCCTTCGCCCATCACCACACAAGGAACGCCTGACGCAGCAGCCTCCAGAACAACATTCCCGTAAGTATCTGTTCTGGAGGGGAACACAAAGATGTCAAAATCGGCGTACTCCCGCGCTAGCCGCTCCCCATGCTGCACACCGGCAAAGGTTGCCGTTTGCATAGTCTGAGCCAGCCAGTTCCGCTCGCTGCCGGTGCCAACAATCCGAAATTCGATGTTTGTCAAACCCTGCGCTAGCAATTCCCGTTCCAGCACTGCCAGGAAACGGACGTTTTTCTCGGGGCTCAACCGCCCGACAAATCCTAGGCGGACAACAGAAGGTGGCTGCGGCCGGCTACGATGGCGAGTATGAAACTGCTCGGCATCTATGCCGCGCTGCATTAGGTAGGTTGGTTTGCCCGTTTTTTGCGCCACCAAGGCGACCAGTTCTGGATTTGGCGCAAGGCACACGTCGGCGTATCCATAAAACTTCAACGTGGCCCACAGCGACTTGGCTTCTACCCACCGGCTTGTTTGTTCACGCACCCGTGGTGGAACAAAGAAACGGTCCAGCAGACGCGCCCAGCGCTGTCCGGCGTACTCGTGTAGATTCGTGTGCCAGGACATCACCAAGGGCAAGCGGAGTGACTTGGCGACATAGACGCCAAGCTGCCCAACGTCGCTAGGACCCGTGACGTGGACAACATGGGGGCTGAAAGCCCGTACATGCTCCCGCACCTGGCGAGCATAGCGCCATAGCCAGAGGTCGAAGTTCAGATCGGCGTCAAGAGGAAACGACCATCTACCACGTTGGAGTTCGAGCGTTGTGACCGAACCATCCCGTTGAAGGCAGAAAGGCGATAGGCCACACCGCACAAGCAATAGCGGTAGGCCCCGACGGCGAGCGGTGACTTCCAACATTTGAACCGTACGGGCTACGCCGTTGGCTTCATGGTAGGCATCCGGAAACAGTGCAACACGCGGTGTGTTAGCCATTGTGCATCTAGCTGCGAGAGAAAGCCTGTTCTCAACCAACTTGTTGATTGAGCCATGGTGTCTCCACAGCACCGATGCCGTTGTGGTCATTACCGTTGGGTTACAGTTCTCCCAGCTCGAAGTGTGGTTTTGGGAGAATTCTTTCCAGTGCCGGCCGCCAGTGGCGGCGTCCAAGTTGGCGAAAGGTCCAGGTCGCTATCCGCGCCCACAGTGGGCTGTGCTCAGACCAGCACTGTTGAAGTGACTGGGGCTTCCCTTGTGCATCAAGAAAAAACAAGCGCTCTGTCCAGTGGCGCTGCCCTTCAGGGTAGTCTGGATAGTCATCCAGGATTTGTGCAGCAGCCTCAAAAATGCGCAAGATGAGATTTTCCTGGTAAGCCGGTAGAATAACTACGTGGCTGCGACGTTGTACCCGTACCTCTTCAACCATCCCCTCAAAGGTTTCGGCATCAGTAAGGTTCACAACGGTATTGGGCGAAAGCCCATGGCGGTCGCCACCCGAAACTAGGGGCAAGTCCAGTTCTCGCGCCAGCCGTGCCACCTCGAGATTTTCCCGCCATGATCGGAAACCATTGATTTCCAAGGCATGCAACCAGCGGCGGTAGCGGTCGAGAAAAGCCCGCAGTGCCGCCTGGTGTTGCGCGCGACCGATGTTCTCGATGTCCCAGAGCGGGTGGTTCAGCACCACTAAAACGCCTGGAAGCGCATTGAGCATCGAAAACAGTTCCTCTAAGACAGCAGGTTTTGCGCGTGCTTCAGGGTCCTTGGTAAAGGCAAACAGTTCTTCGGCAATGGCGCGGGCATGCTCGGGTGGCAAGTTGTGGACGCCGACGTGGAAGTAGGCTACGCCAAACGGCACCGTCCATTCAGTCGAAATCGGCACGTCCTTCCCCATGGCACGTAGGCCACAGCAGGCCTCGATTTCATCGTGGTCGGTGATGGAGACGATGCCTTGCACGCCAAGGGTCGCCTCCAGGTGCTGCACTTCGGCATCGTGCAGCACGCGGGGCGTCACCGGTGGCGTCCACCAAGCCTGTGCAAAATCCAGCGGCCGCCCATGGCGCATTTCGTAATCTTGGCACATCCGAACAAAACGCTTGCCCACGAAGGGAATCTTCGCGGCATAGTGGGGGAGGAAATCGAGAGCCTCGCGGGAAAATTTAGTGTGACAGTGGAGCGATACGCCGGTGCGCAGTCCATGGCGGAAGGCGCCCCCCGGCTTGATGATGCTCAGTGTTGTGTTGTGCGGCATACGTCCCTTTCTGCTGCGGAATAATCACCCTTACGTTGCCTGGAGCCCCCTTCCCAAAACATCGCGGCATCAACCGAATAAATCTCAGTGCACCAAAGCGTAAGGTGTGATTCCTTCACCGGGACTTTTGTATAGGTGGGTTATGTGACAGAGATATGTCCAGAAACTGAAATCGGCTGGATCGTTGCTCCCCAGTACACCACTAGAGGTCTTGGTCAAGCTCCGGTAGGCTTAGGGCGGGGTTGGTTCGGCACTGAAGGCCGGCATTGATGGAATTGATGAGGAGCTTCCAGCGCACCGACTGCCCTTGCGCCGTCCCCAGCAACCGCTGCACATGCTCTGGAGAAGTCCGGCGGGCCAGCTCGATAAGCTGTGGCGTCAGGGCAAAGCGCCCAGATGGGAACGGAGCAGGGCTTGGGATGGGCAGCATAGACAGTAAGCGCCGGCGGTTGAGACTTAGCTTGACCAATCCAACGGTGTGCCGCCAGGCATTGCGTGAATCAAAACGGAGAATGTCGGCGATGGCAGTGGACACAAGCAGAGGTCGGCTCTGATTCAACCGTAACCGGGCAACCTCCACAATATTGGCTTCAAGACTGAAGGAAGCAAAACCGACGGCCGGCGATTTGAGTACGTAGGTCATTTCAGCAGCGCTTTCATGAGGACTAACCGGCAGCAGTGCAATTGCCCCATGACGCTCACATTCGAGAAAAGCTGTAGCCCAGATTGCCTGTGCCAGAACAACTGCACTGACCCGCGTCGGAACGTGCAACAGCTTGACCCAGGGCTCGGCGCCTCCTGCCGGCGGCGCAAAGAGATCGCCAAACAGCAAGACAATCTCGCTGGCTGCTAACCCACTAACTGACGGCGGTAACGACGGAAAGGGAGCCGTGCCGATGCTGCCGGGCACAGGCATCGGTGATGCCGCCGATACGGGTGGTGGTGCCGGAGACCGAGATGGGGGCGAGGCAGAAGTTGACTGGCCAAAAGGCGGTTGTCCTGACGGCGGCAAGGCGGAGGGCGGTGCAACCGGTGGCGGCGAAAGATTTGGCACATTGGGTCGGCCGCACTTGATGCAAAACTTCGCGGCAGGCAGCAGCGGCGCACCGCAGGCAGCACAAAAGCGCCCTGGCGCTGATGCCACAGCAGGTCCTTGACTTACCGACGAGAGAGGGACGGTTGGCTGAGGCTGCACGACGGTAGCGTCAATTCCCTCAGTTGCAGGCTGCACGGTCTTCAGCGCAATCCGAAGTTGCCGCCGCATTTCTTTGGCCGAAGGCAGGCGTTCATCACGCGAAATCGCCATAGCCTGCCGCACAATCTCGGCAACGGCTCGTGGCACCTGGGGATTGACCTCGCTGACCGGCAGCAGTGGATCGGGCTTGCCCGCCAGTAGGGCATCTGCGCGGGTCAGGGCATCCACTGGAGGGCGTCCGGTAAGCAGGCAATATATTGTGGCGGCAGCCGAGTAGAGGTCACTGCGCGGGTCGCTTGATAAACCACGCATCTGCTCTAGCGAGGCAAAAACCGGGGTAAATCCAACCAGGCTGCGCTGTTGTTGGGCGGCGTCGCCGGATAAATCTCCTTTGGCTAGACCAAAATCCAGCAGCACAAGACTGCCTTCTGGCGTTAGCTTGATGTTCTGCGGCTTGATGTCCCGGTGAATGATAGGTGGGGTGCGTCCGTGCAGATATTCCAGCGCATCCAGCAGTTGGTCGGCCCACTCGGCAACTTGCGCCAGCGGGAAGGGACCACCTTGCTCTGTGAGTAGTTCGGCCAAATCCTTGCCGGGAATGAACTGCATGACCAGAAACTGCCCGTCCGCCTCGGCAAAGTGATCAAAGACGACCGGCAGGGCAGCATGGCGCAGGCCGTGGAGCAGGATGGCTTCTCGCTCAAAAGCCGCCGCCAGGGCCTCGCCGGCTACGATCATCTGCTTGAGCGCTACGGTGTTTCCGAACTTTTTATCGGTTGCCTGGTACACGGCTCCCATGCCGCCTTTGCCAAGTAGCTTCACAATGACGTAGCGCTGCTGAAGTATGGTTCCCGGGCTAAGCGGTGTCATGGGTGCAGCTTTGCCGGCGCCGTCACCGGTCGGGATTGTGGTTCCTGAGCTGGAGCAATCTCAGAAAAGGGAATGTCCAAAAGCCGGTAGTGTGGCCAGTCCTTGTGATCAAAGTGCCACCACTCGTAGCGGTGCACCTTGAAGCCGTGAAGCTCCATGGCTTTGCGGAGCAGGTCGCGCAAACGGCGTTGCTCTTTTGTACCACCAGGATAATCCGGGTGGGCGCGCTCGCTCATCTCGTCATAGTCGCTCGGCATGGTTACAAGCTCGCCGGTACTTAGGTCATACATAGACACATCCACTGCGCAGCCACGGTTGTGCAGCGATCCCTTGGACGGATTGGCCACATAGTTGCGCTTGTCAGGTGGCGTTAGCTCCCAAAACAGTTTCGTCACCCGCCACGGCCGATAGCCGTCAAAGACTACGATACCGTAGCCGTGCGCCTTCAGCCACCGATGCGCCTTTACCAAGGCTTCGGCTGCCGGACGTTGCAAAAAGGCACGCGGTTCATCATAAACCGGACGCCCAACGAAGTTGTTGGCCGTGGCGTAGCGGATGTCGAGCTTGATGCTTGGATCGAGCCGGACAATTTCCACAAGTTCACTTGGCCGAAATCTGCCGGTTTCAACCGGCATTGTCACAGGCGTGTTCTTCGCGGGTGCATCCTGCGCTACAGCCCGAACAAACTGGCCATTAGGGTAAGTAAACAACAGCCATCCGGCGGCAAGCCATAGTTTCCACCCCATCACAGTATCTCCAGAAAGGCGCTGGCTAGGTGGGCTTGAGCGTTCATCAAGGAGCATGAAAGATGTGCGGCGCAGATGACAAGCAAGGCATCGCGGAGGGTTGCCTATGAGAACGTTTCCTATTCAGAAAGACGACGCCGAGTGGCAGGCACAGCTTACGCCTGAACAGTATTACGTCACCCGTCTGAAGGGCACGGAGCGCGCCTTTTCTGGCAAGCTCTACCGTGAAAAGCGCACCGGGACGTACCACTGCGTCGCATGTGGCGCGCCGCTTTTTTCCTCTGAAACCAAGTATGACTCCGGCTCAGGCTGGCCGAGCTTCTGGGCGCCAATCAGTCCAGAGGCCATCGTGACCGAACTCGATCTCAGCTATGGCATGCGCCGCATTGAAGTGATGTGCGCCCAGTGCGGAGCGCATCTAGGCCATGTGTTCGATGACGGCCCACGCGATAAAACCGGACTACGGTACTGTATCAACTCTGTTGCAATGGATTTCAAGCCAGCCGAAGCTTGATGCCAGCAGTTACGAACACCGTATCTCCTGTGGATGTGTTGGCCATTGGCGCGCATCCTGACGACATCGAGCTGGCGATGGCCGGCACGATTTTGAAGCTGGTCGCTGAGGGCTACCGTACAGGCTTGGTGGATGCCAGCCGCGCCGAACTGGCTACCCGTGGGACACCAGAGCAACGCGCAGCCGAGGCAGCCGAAGCTGCCGCGCAACTGGGCGCAAGCTTTCGCGTCAATTTGGGCTGGCCCGACGGCCGGTTCACCGACGACGACGTGGCCCGCCGCGCGCTGGTGCGCGTCATTCGCCAGGCGCAGCCGACCTTGGTGTTTACGCACCATCCGGCGGAAGAACATCCTGACCACCAGTGTCTAGCCCGGCTCGTCGCAGCGGCCGTTCACCACGCCCGGCTGGCCAACTATGACGCCGAAAGCGGCCTGCCGCGCTGGCGGACGCGCGCGCTGATTCACTTTTTGCCGCCGCTCCAGCCGGCAGTTGTGCCGACGTTTCTCGTCGACATCAGCGCCCAGTTTGCAGCCAAGTACGAGGTCATCAGCGCCTACGCTTCGCAACTGCACCAGCCGGGCAGCCGGGAGCCGCAGACGTACCTTTCGGCGCCGGATTTTCTCCACCAGCGACGCGCAGCCGACATCTACCGTGGCAGTCTGATTGGCGTTGCGGCGGCGGAAGGTTTCGTCACCGCCGCGCCGCTGCCGGTGGCCGACCCCATCCGCCTGTTTCTGAACCAGTAGCCGCGCATGGATAATGCCTGATTCAGGATGGCATTCGGAGACGTGCAAAAACCCCTCTTCCGAATGGATTGAAGGAGGCGGGATGGTCAAGCCCAACCGGATCGAACCGATCATCCGGGAGTACCGGGATCAACTGACCAGGATTCTGGGTGAAGCATTGGAAGCCGTTGTGCTCTACGGCTCCCATGCGCGCGGAGATGCCCAGGAAGGTTCTGATATTGACATCCTGTGCGTGATGCGTCTCCCTTTTGACTACGGCACACTGATCAGGAACACGGCCGAAGCTGCCGCACGGATCAGCCCGAAGTACGATGTGGCCATTTCTACTGCGTTCGCGCTTTCCGAAGAGTATCAGACACGAAACACCCCGTTTCTGATGAATGTTCGCCGTGAGGGTGTAACCGTATGAACGAGACCGGGGCGTTGTTGGGAAAGGTGAAGGAAAGCCCCGACGAAGCTCACCGCCGCCCTCGCAGACAGTCCCGAAGGGAAAGGAGTGGGCGATGACACCTGAAGAAGTTTTGAGAACCAAGCGGGAAGAGATTTTACAGACGTGCGCCAGGTACGGCGCCCACAACGTGCGTGTCTTTGGCTCAGTCGCTCGCGGAGAAGCCGATGAACAAAGCGATATTGACCTGCTTGTGGACTTCGAGCCGAACCGGAGCCTTCTCGACCACGCCGGCCTCTGGCTTGAGCTTCAGGAACGGCTGGGAGTCAAAGTGGACGTGGTGAGCAGTCGCGGACTCAAAGCCCGTATCCGTGAGCGGGTGTTGCACGAGGCTGTCCCGCTATGAGAACCCCCGAAGAACGCCTGAAGGACATTCTGGAAGCCATTACCAACATTGAGCGCTACACCGTTCGGGGACAAGAGGCGTTTGAGCAGGATGAGCTGATTCAGACTTGGGTTTTGTACCACTTTCAACTTATCGGGGAGGCGGCGGCATGACTCGGCAGAATCTTTCACGAGGCTCACCCTGAGATACCCTGGTCGCGGATTGTGGCGATGCGCAACCTGCTCATTCATGAGTACTTTGGGATTGATCTGCATGAGGTCTGGAAGACAGTGGAAAATGACCTTCCCAACCTCAAACAACAGATTGCCATGCTACTGAAGGCGCTGGGCGGTGACGCCCTGGAGTAAACCTGGAGTCACTACGCAGAACTCCCGGACAGTCTCAAGCGCACGCGCATCCGCCCGGCATCAGGCCGGGTATCAGGTACGCGCTGCCACGGCAACCAGTCGTGTGTTCGGATACCTGCTGGCTCGCAGTTTCATGCGACGGCAGGATGCCCTTCACCACCCGCAAGCTTCTGACGGAGACCCACTATGCACCCTGGCTCGATTGTCCGCTGCCGAAACCGCGAATGGGTCGTGATGCCCGCCGACACGGACGAAGTCATTGCTCTGCGGCCTCTTACCGGCACGCCGGATGACGTGGTTCACATTCACCGGAAACTCATGAACCTCGTGGGCGGAGCCCTGCCGTTTGAGCGCATGACGCCCGCATCCTTCCCCCTACCCACCGCCGAGGACGTTTCCGACGCCACCAGCGCCCATCTGCTCTGGCAGGCCGCACGGCTCACCCTGCGCGAAGGCGCTACCCCGTTTCGCTCGCTGGGGCGCATCTCCATCCGGCCGCGGACGTACCAGTTCGTGCCTTTGCTGATGGCCCTGCGTCTCAATCCCGTGCGGCTGTTTATCGCCGACGACGTTGGTGTCGGCAAAACCATTGAAGCCCTGTTGATTGCCAGAGAACTTCTGGATCGCGGTGAAATCCGGCGCTTCTGTGTCCTCTGCCCGCCCTACTTGTGCGAACAATGGGCGAAGGAACTCGCCGAAAAGTTCAACCTTGAACCGGTCATCGTCCGTTCGGGAACCGTCGGGCAGCTTGACCGCCAGACGCCTGCCGGACGCAGCCTCTACGAACACTTCCCCATTCATGTGGCCAGCATTGACTTTGTCAAAACAGATCGCAACCGCAGCCAGTTTTTGCAGTTCTGCCCCGACCTGGTCATTGCCGATGAAGTTCATGGGGCAGCAGCCGCTCCCGGCAAAAACCAGCAGGAACGGCACGCACTCCTGATGGATATTGCCCGAAAGCCCGACCGCCATCTGATCCTGCTGACGGCGACTCCGCACAGTGGCATCGGAGACACCTTTCGTTCGTTGCTCGGCTTGCTACGTCCTGAGTTCGGAACGTGGAATCTCCAGACGCTCAACGAGACCCAGCGCATTGAACTCGCCCGGCACTTCGTCCAGCGCACTCGGCGCGACATCGAGCAGACGTGGGAGGAAGCCCCTTGCTTCCCGACTCGGGAATCCACAGATGTAACCTACGTTCTCTCCAATCGGTACCGTGAGTTGTTCGAGCGCACCTATGCGTTCTGCTCGGAAATCGTGCGTACCGGCGCGCATCTGGAAAAGCGTCAGCGGCGGGTGCGCTACTGGGGCGCGCTAGCGCTGCTGCGCTGCGTCATGTCCAGCCCAGCAGCCGCTCTCACGGCGCTGACCAATCGCGCCGGCATGCCGCCCGAAGAAGAAGCCGAAGCGGAAGCCTTTGGCCGGCTCGTGTTCGAGTCGGCGGAAGACCGCACCGATGACGAATCCCCCGCCCCGGCCGTCGAAGCCGCCAACACGACCCTGCCGGAGCCGGACCGCCGCCGGCTGCACGAACTTGCCCGAGTGGCCCACGACCTCCACGGCACAAACGACGACACCAAGCTGACGCGGGTCATCGAAATCGTGCGCCGGCTGCTGAAGGAAGGCTTCCATCCCATCCTCTGGTGCCGGTACGTCGCCACAGCCGAGTACCTTGCGCACCACATGCGCCAGTCGTTGGAAACCGCCGTCCAGGTCGTGTGCGTCACCGGCCGCATGGGCGACGACGAGCGGGAGGCCAAAATTGCCGAAATCGAAGCTGACCGCCCACGGGTACTCGTCGCCACCGACTGCCTCTCCGAAGGCGTGAACCTGCAGGAATTGTTCACGGCTGTCATCCACTACGACTTACCGTGGAACCCCAACCGGCTGGAGCAGCGCGAGGGGCGCGTGGACCGCTACGGCCAAAGGGCTAGCCGGGTCAGGGTCATCCGGTTCTTCGGACAGGACAACCCCATAGACGGTGTGGTGCTGGACGTGCTGCTCAACAAGGCGCGGGAAATCCATCGTACGCTCGGCACGCACGTGCCCGTACCCGAAGCAAGCGAAAGCGTCACGCAGGCCGTCCTCGAAGCCCTCTTCCTGCGCCAGGGGCGGCGGGCGGTAACGCGCCAGCTTGCGCTCAACCTCGGCGTGCCGGAAGTGGATGAGTTCCATCGGCAGTGGGAGAAGCATGCGGAGCGGGAACAGCTCAACCGCACCCGGTTTGCGCAGCGGGCGCTCAAGCCCGAAGAGGTCCAGCGCGAAGTCGAGGCCACCGATGCCGTACTGGGCGATCCTGCTGCTGTGCGTCAATTCTTCCTTGCGGCGGCGCAGCGCATCGGGCTTGCGGTTAGCGCAGATCGCCGGCCTGGTGTTTTCCGGGTGAGCGTCGACCGGCAGGCAACCGCAACGCTGCCCGAACCGGTCCGGCTAGCCCTACCGTCCCCCAAGGGTGAACGTTGGATCATCAGTTTCGACTCGCCCACACCCGAAGGGGCCGAATACATCGGGCGGAACCACCGCTTTGTGGCCACGCTTGCCCGCTATCTTTTCGAGGCGGCGCTGAACCAGCCCGGCAACGCAATGGTCTCCCGCTGCGGGGCCATCCGCACCCGCGCCGTGACAGAACTGACGACCATCATGCTCCTGCGTGCGCGCTACATGGTGGAGCAACCCCCGGCGCGGCCCCTGCTTTCCGAAGAAATCGTGGCGCTCGCCGGCGTCGGTCTGGGAGACAGCCATGCCCGCTGGCTGGACACCGGCGAGGCCTTCCGGCTTCTGGCGGAAACCCAACCGGATGCCAATCTCTCTCTGGCGGAGAAGCGGGAGCTGGTGGCACACATCCTCGCTGGTCTCGGCGCGTGGCAAAAAGAGCCAGCCGAACGCTGGGGCACCGCGCACCCGCTGCAACGCGCTATCCGGGAGCACATCGCCCGCCGCGCGGCTGAACTGACCGCAGCCCACAAGCGCATCCGGCAGGCTGTGGCGCTGCGTGTACGCGGGCTTGAGGTCAAGCCACAGTTTCCACCTGATCTTCTCGGAATTCTTGTTCTGCAACCCATGGTGTCACGATGAGCCAGTTCCCTGCCGTACGCATTGAAGGGGGGCTTTTGGGCCCCGATACGCTGGAAAAGCTTGTTGCCGGCGAGCTTCCCGGACAGAAGCCGAAAGACTTCGGGCTGGACGGTCGGCGCAGCATGACGGACGAAATTGCCAGTGTCTTTGCCGATGCCCGCACCCAGTGGGAGGTCTTCCAACGCCGGCTGGAGCGTCTGCCGGACAGCGACCCAGCGACATCCATCACCCGCGATGCCTGGTTGATCCCCTTTCTGAGCCTGCTGGGCTATGAACTGCGTTACAACGTGCGCGCCTACGAAATAGACGGTGCGACGTTCGCCATCTCGCACCGGGCCGGTGAGGCGGAGGATGCCCCGCCGGTCCACCTCGTGGGCGCACGGCAGGAACTGGGACGGCTGGCCCCAGGCAGCCGGTCACGCCTTGCGGCGCATTCGCTGGTGCAGGAATACCTAAACCGTACCGATCACCTCTGGGGCCTTGTCACCAACGGCCTCGTGGTGCGCCTGTTGCGCAACAGCACCTTTGTGCGCCGGCAGGCCTATGTCGAGTTCGACCTGCGCCAGATTCTTGAAGAGCAGCGGTTCGGAGACTTTGCTGTTCTCTACCGGCTGCTGCACCGCACCCGTTTGCCGCGCACGGCCGAAGATGCCCCGGACTGCCTGCTGGAGCAGTACTACCGGGACGCCATAGAACAGGGCGGGCGCGTCCGGGAGGGACTGCGCGCCGGCGTGGAAGCCTGTATCAAACACCTCGCCAACGGCTTTCTCGCGCATCCGGCCAACGCGGGGTTGAGAGGGGAGGAAGAAGCGAGTGGCGAGTGGCGAGTAGCGAGTGGAAGGGAAGCGAGTAGCGAATGGCGAGTAGCGAGTGGAAGTGAAGCGAGTAGCGAATGGCGAGTAGCGAGTGGAAGGGAAGCGAGTAGCGAATGGCGAGTAGCGAGTAGTGATCAACCACTCGCCACTCACCACTCACCACTCGCCCCTGAACCACTCGCCACTCACCAGTACGGGCAGTTCCCGGAACTGCCCCTACTCGCCCCTTCCGCCACTCACCACTCACCACTCGCCCCCCACGACTTTTACCGGCAACTCTTACGTCTGGTCTATCGCCTGCTCTTCCTGCTGGTTTCCGAAGACCGGGGGCTGATCGGCGACAACCCTCTTTACCGGGAGCACTACGGTGTGGCGCGGTTGCGGCGGCTGCTCGACCGGCACAGCGCCTACACCGACCATGAGGACATCTGGTGCAGCCTCAAGGTGCTGTGGAAGGTACTTTCCGACGACAACCTTGCCGCGTGCCTGGGCATGTCCCCCCTCAACGGGGCGCTTTTCGAGCCCCTTGACCTCGACCAGTGCAGCATCAGCAACCGCGACTTCCTCGAAGCCTTCTGGCATCTGGCGTATTACCGGGAAGAGCCTTCGGCGCCGCCCCGGCGCGTGAACTATGCCGCGCTGGATGTCGAAGAACTCGGTTCGGTCTATGAGAGCCTGCTCGACTACCACCCGCAGATTGACACATCGGGCCGGGTGCCCCGCTTCGAGTTGGCGTCCGGGTCAGAGCGCAAGAGCACCGGTTCCTACTACACCCCGCCGGAACTCGTGGCGGAACTCATCCGTTCGGCGCTCGAACCGGTACTGGAAGAACGGCTGGCCGAAGCCAGGCGAATGGCGGATGAGCTACAGCGAGTGGCGAATGGCGAATGGCGAGTGGTGCGTCAGATGATTATCGAACGCTTTGGAGAACGCCATGGCAATTCAATCCTATCAAGACTTGGAAGTCTGGCAGAAAGCGATGCACCTGGCAGAACAGGTGTATCAGCTCACCGCGAGCTTCCCGCGAGAGGAACTGTTCGGGCTGACGAGCCAGATGCGGCGGGCAGCAGCCTCGGTTCCGGCAAACATCGCGGAGGGGTGGGCCCGGCGGGGAACGAAGGAGTTTCTTCATTTTCTCAACATCGCGGCGGGCAGCCTGAGAGAGCTGGAAACTTACATTCTGCTGGCACAGCGGGTGGGACTGGCGACTCCGGTGACAACCCAGCCGATACTGGACTGGATTCATGTACTCAGCAAACAGATGGTGAATCTTCAGCGCAGTCTCAGGAGGAGTTAGTCCCCCACTCGCCACCCGCCCCTGAACCACTCGCCACTCGCCACTCACCACTCGCCTCATCCCCACTCGCCACTCGCTACTCGCCACTCGCCACTCGCCACTCACCACTCGCCCAAGCCCTCGCCGAACACACCCTGCTCTCCCTCCGCGTCCTTGACCCCGCCTGCGGATCGGGACATTTCCTGCTGGCGGCGGCGCGGCGGCTGGGCAAGGAACTGGCCAAAATCCGTACCGGCAAAGACGAGCCTGATCCCGATCACGTCCGCGAGGCGATCCGCGACGTGGTGACCCGCTGCCTCTACGGCGTGGACAAAAACCCGTTGGCCGTGGAGCTGTGCCGCGTGGCCCTGTGGCTGGAAGCGCACTGTACGAACAAGCCTCTCACCTTTCTGGACCACCACATCAAGTGCGGTGACTCGCTGGTTGGTGTCCTTGATCTGGCGGTTCTGGAAAGGGGCATCCCCGATGAAGCCTTCGCTCCGGTCAGCGCCGATGACAAATCGGCGGCTGCCGCTCTCAAAAAGCAGAACAAAAAGGAACGTCACGATCTGGAGACCAGGCAGGGGCAACTTCCGTTCGACCCGACCGACATGCTGGCCGGGCTGCGGGAGCAGCGCCAGCAGCTTGAAGCCATCGCCGATGACTCGCCCGCCGACGTACGCCGCAAGAAAAGCCTCTATGATGACTATGACCGGGACCCGCAGCGCCGGAAGCTGGCTGAAGCGTGCCACCTGTGGACCGCCGCCTTCTTTCAACGCCTGAAGCCGGGAGCCGCCCCGTCCGCCATCACCACCCAGGTCATCACGGACCATCTCGCCGACCGGCGGCATCCCCAGGCGGTGGCCATCGCGGAAGCCCTTGCCGCGGAGCAGCACTTCTTCCACTGGCCGCTGGAGTTCCCGGAGGTGTTTGGGGGAATGGCGAGTAGCGAATGGCGAGTGGCGAGTGGTGGGGAGGCGAGTGGCGAATGGCGAGTGGCGAGTGGTGGGGAGGCGAGTGGCGAATGGCGAGTGGCGAGTAGTAATTCACCACTCGCTACTCGCGACTCCCTACTCGCTGCCTTTGATGTGGTGCTCTCCAATCCGCCATGGGAGCGCATCAAGCTGCAGGAAGAGGAATTCTTTGCCGGGCGCGACGCCCGGATTGCCCAGGCGCCGAACGCGGCCGCCCGCAAACGACTGATTGCGGGACTGCCCGTGACCAACCCGGACCTCTGGGACGCCTACCAGCGCGCCCTGCACAGGGCGGAAAGCGCCAGCCGCTTCCTGCGCGGAAGCAGACAGTACCCTCTGACCGGCCGCGGCGACATCAACACCTATTCCGTGTTTGCCGAGCGCATCCGGTGTCTGCTGTCATCTGCCGGGCGGGCCGGCATCATCCTGCCGACCGGCATTGCCACCGACGACACCAACAAATCCTTCTTCGCCGACCTTGTGGAAAAAGGTCATCTTGTCAGTCTGTTTGATTTTGAAAACCGGGAAGCCATCTTCCCGGCCGTGCACCGCAGTTACAAGTTCTGCCTGCTTACCCTGACCGGCGGGAGTGAGGAAGTGGGTAGCGAACAGGGAGCGAGTAGCGAGCGGCGAGTAGCGAGTAGCGAGCAAGGAGCGAGCAGCGAGCAGCGAGTAGCGAGTGAAGCGAGTAGCGAGCAGCGAGTAGCGAGTAGCGATCAACCACTCGCCACTCGCCATTCGCCACTCGCCCCTTCCGCCACCTTTGCCTTTTTCGCCACCCGCGCCGAACATCTCCGCGACCCACGCCGCGTCTTCAGCCTGACCGCGGCCGACATCGCCCGCATCAACCCCAACACGCGCACCCTGCCGGTTTTCCGCACCCGGCAGGATGCCGATCTGACGCGGACCATCTATGAGCGGGTTCCGTTGCTGGTCAACAAATGTGTGGCGAAGGGCGAAGTTGCCAATCCCTGGGGCGTGCGTTTTCTGCGCATGTTTGACATGTCCAACGACTCGCACCTCTTCCGCACCCGCACGGAACTGGAACAAGAGGGCTACCGGCTGGTTGGGAATGTGTTTGTCAAGGAAGAAGCGAGTGGCGAGCGGCGAGTGGCGAGTAGTGAGAAAGCGAGTCGCGAGCAGCGAGTAGCGAGTTGTAAGGAAGCGAGTGGCGAGCGGCGAGTGGCGAGTAGTAATTCACCACTCGCTACTCGCGACTCACTACTCGCCAATTCCGCCACTCGCCACTCCTCACTCGCCAACACCTATCTTCCCCTCTACGAAGCCAAGATGATCTGGCACTACGACCATCGCCACGGCACGTACCAGGGTATCTATGATCGTTCCAGCACCCAGTTGCCCACCCCGGACGAACGGCAGCACGCTGATCCAGACTTTGTGGTGCAGCCGTGGTACTGGGTGCCAGCGGAAGAAGTCGCGGCCCGTCTGGGCGACTGGCAGCGCGGCTGGCTGCTTGGCTTCCGCGATGTGGCGCGTTCTACCGACGAGCGCACCGCCATCTTCAGCCTGCTGCCCAGAGCGGGGGCAGGACACAAAATGCCCCTCATCTTTTCCGAATCCCAATCATCCGTCCTTGTCGCAGTATGGTTGGCAAATTTCAGCAGTTTGGTCTTGGATTTTGTCACTCGTCAGAAAATTGGCGGCACCTCGCTTGGGCTCTTCATTCTCCGCCAACTTCCTGTCTTGCCCCCGGCGGCCTACACTTCTGAAGACCTCCGCTTTATCGTCCCGCGCGTACTGGAACTGACGTACACCGCCTGGGACATGCAGCCCTTTGCCGACGATGTGTGGCAGGAAGCCGATGAAGCCTTGCGCGCCGCCATCCGTACCCAATGGGAAGCCAACCGCAGGGAAGCGAATGGCGAGTGGCGAGTAGCGAGTGGGAGAGAAGCGAGTAGCGAGCAGCGAGTAGCGAGTAGCGAACAGGGAGCGAGTAGCGAGCAGCGAGTAGCGAGTTGTAAGGAAGCGAGTGGCGAGCGGCGAGTGGCGAGTAGTAATTCACCACTCGCTACTCGCGACTCACTACTCGCCAATTCCGCCACTCGCCACTCACCACTCGCCTCTGAACCACTCGCCCCCTTCATCTGGGACGACACGCGCCGGGCACAGATACGCGCCGAACTGGATGCCTATTACGCCCGCCTGTACGGCCTGACGCGCAAGCAACTGCGCTACATCCTCGATCCGGCCGATATGACAGAACGCGAACTAGCCGACATCTTGGACCCCTGGGAGGAAGTTGGCGACCCGCTGGAGGCCGCCGGGTATGCGGCGCGTGTCACCGCCAGTACGTTTCCTGGCGAAACCTTCCGCGTGCTGAAGGAAAAAGAAATCCGGCAATTTGGGGAGTACCGCACCCGGCGGCTGGTGCTCGAAGCGTGGCATCGCCTCACCGGCGGAGAGAACATTTGACATTGTCGCTTTTCCGGTTTTGCCCTCCACGGGACGGCGCTGGCCGATGAGGGCGCTGCCCGCTTTCTTTCATCGCTGACGCGGCATGCAGGTGCGCATGCGCGGCTGGTGCATCGCACTGACACCTGGATTTCCTGCCTATGACCGACGCGCCCTTTCACGATACCGGCTACAAGGCGCTGTTCAGCCTGCCGGAGCTTGTCCAGCAACTGATTGAAGGTTTTGTCACGCCGGACATTGCCCAACTGCTGGACTTCTCCACACTGGAACTGGTGGCGGGCAGCTTTGCCACGCCAGCGATGCAGTCGCGCGAAGAGGATGTCGTCTGGCGGGTGAAGATGGCCGACACGACGCTGTACCTGTATCTGCTGCTGGAGTTTCAGTCCACGCCCGACGCGGCGATGCCGGTGCGGATGGTGCAGTACGTGGCGGCGCTGTACGACTCACTCATCAAGGAGAAGCGGGTTGACCCGCGTCGGCTGCCGCCGGTGCTGCCGGTGGTGCTGTACAACGGGGAGCGGCGGTGGCGGGTGGCGACGGATGTTGGGGAGGTGATTGAGTGTCCGCCGGTGTTGCGTCCGTACCAGCCACGGCTGCGGTACTATCTGCTGGACGAGGGGGCGTACAGCGACCACGAACTGGCCGGGGTACGGAACGTGGTGGCGGGGATATTTGCGTTGGAGAATGCGCAGGGCAAAGAGGAAGCGTTGGCAGTGGTGGGGCGCATCAGCGAGGCGCTGAAGGCGTTGCCGAACCGGGAGCGGGTAGACCGGGTGTTGACGCAGTGGGTGAAGCGGTACTTGCAGCGGGTGCATCCTGGGGCGATGATGGCGGTGGAGGAGACTCTGGAAAGGGGGGAAGGGACGATGCTGGCGACGAACGTACAGAAGTGGGCGGAAGAGCTGCTGCGGGAAGGCAGACAGCAGGGCATCCAGCAGGGGATACAGGAAGGTATGCAGCAGGGGCTGCAGCAGGGCATCCACAGAGGTCAGCACGAAGGCAAGCTGTGGGCGTTGCGGCAACTGCTGCGGGTACGGTTTCCAGAAGCCGACCTGACGCCCTACCAGTCGCGCCTGGATGCTGCCACTGACGCCGAACTGGAACATCTGCTGACCAAAGCCGCCACAGCCGCTACACTCGAAGAAGTCTTTGCGACACAATAGCTTTTATCTGCCCGTCTCCCGGCTCCATATCAAACACGCCGCTACACTCGAAGAAGTCTTTGCGACACAATAGCGCAGTTTCAAAGCACCTCCGGGCAAGCAACGTCACCCTGGGCAGGAAACCATGCCCTTCAGGGCTACAGGCTATTGTCTGCCGGCAGACC
>Ga0308406_1000027_pt1 | contig 90846 bp, 103 predicted proteins | sample HotsprSampleMSe1_FD_203474 | JGI IMG/M metagenome (GOLD analysis project Ga0308406, IMG submission 203474) | Hot spring phototrophic mat microbial communities from Mushroom Spring, Yellowstone National Park, Wyoming, United States - 20060911_MSe1 ...
TTTTTGACAATATCAATAACTTGAAGCATCTTTTTTGATTTTCCGATGATTCCTTCTATTTTAAATTTTCCATATAATTCTTTTTTGAGCCTTAAATTCTCTTTCATAAGATTAATTCTTTCTTCTGCTTTTTTTATTGTTAACAAAAGAATTTCTCTATCAATTGGTTTGGTCAAGTAATCAAAAGCTCCTTTTTTTATAGCTTCAACCGCAGATGAAATTGTCCCGAAGGCTGTAATAACAATAACTAATGAAGAGACAGGTTCTTGCGGAAGGTTATTTAAAATATCAATTCCATTTTGATTGCCTAATTTTAGATCAGTAAGAATAATCTCAGGATGAGACTCATTAATTATTTTTTCAGCTTCTTCTAAGTTTGAAGCTGAATATACTAAATAACCTTCTTCTGATAGAATTATTGTAAGAATATCTCTTTGTAAAGGTTCATCATCTATAATTAAAATTGTTGTCATATTTTTATGTTGGTATATATATATTTACTTCGCTTCCTTGTCCTAATTTACTTGAAAATTCTATTCTTCCACCATGTTCTTCTATAACTTTTTTAGCTAAAGGCAGTCCAAGTCCCAACCCACCTTTTTTAGTAGAGAAAAAGGGTTCAAATATTTTTTCTATGAGTTCTTCTGAAACACCAGAACCAGTATCTGTTATTTTTATTAAAATTTCGTCTTCTATAAGCTCTGTTTTAATAAAAAGATTTCTGACTTCTTTATCCTTCATTGCATATATAGAATTTTTTATAATATTTAAAAGACAGCTTTTCATTAAGTCTATATCAATATCCAGCATAAGATCAATTTTATAATCTTTATAGATAGTGATACCTTCTTTTTCAGCGGTAGCTTCAATGAGATAGACTACCTCTTCAATAATTTCCAGAATATTTACTGGTTTTTTATTTAATTTGAGAGGTTTTGTATATTCAAGATACTCTGTAATTAGATTGTTAACTCTGTATATTTCCTGTTTCATGTTTTCAAGAAGTTTAATATAATTATTTGAATTTTCATTTTCTTTTTTTAACTTTTCTATAAGATGATCAATGCTTAAATTAATAAAATTTAAAGGATTTCTTACTTCATGGGCAATTGTTCTACTGAGTTGTCCTATAGCAGAAAGATGTTCAGCTTCTCTTAGTCTTTTTTGTAATATTTGATTTTCTTCAAGTTTCTGAATCATGAAGTTAAAACTTTCAGCAATTCTTCCAATTTCGTCTTTTCTGTTTATTTCTAACCGATAGGTAAAATCTCCCTTTGCTACTCTTTGTGCTGCTTCTGTTAAAACATCAATAGGTTTTGTGTATCTTGTGGAGATAACATAGGTTATTATTATGCCTATTGAAAATATTATTAAGGTTGTTAGCATTCTTTTTAATGCATTCTTTCTTAAAATTTGAGAAAAGTCATCTTTATTTATTCTTAAATGAATATAACCATATTGAACATTGCCAGCAATTACAGGAACTATGACATTATAAACATTTTCCTCTTCAAAAACTGGTTCACCAAGTTCTGCTTTAATAATTAATTCTCTCTTTCGATGTGTTATAGGTTTACCAATATTTTGAGGGTTAGTGCTTGCAATAATTTCCTGTTGATTGCTTATTATTGAGACTTCTTTTATACCTTTAGTGCTAAGTTTATTAATGTATTCTGTTAGTTTATTTGAACCTCCTCGTGTAACCTCTTCAACTCCCACCTGAATAGCTTTTGTAAGATCTGCCGTTTGTTTTTCAATTTCATTTAAGAGTCTTTTTTCTGTCTGAGTATAGAATATGTAAAGTGTTGACATTAATATAAAATTTAGGCATAACAACAGTATTATCAGTTTCCACCTTAAAGACACTTTATCAAACATTTTTATAATCATGTATAATAATGTATTATATTATGCTTTCGCAAAGAATATCATCTATTTTTAAAAAAATAACTTATGCTGCCTTACGTGCAGGAAGAAATCCAGAGGAAATCAAACTAATTGCCGTATCAAAATCGCAACCAATTGATAAAATAATAGAAGCTGCTGATTTAGGTTTAAGAATTTTTGGTGAAAGCAAAGTCCAGGAAGCAAAAGACAAAATCGATAAACTAAAAAATTTTAATATTGAATGGCATATGATAGGACATTTACAGACGAACAAAGTAAAAAATGCAGTAAAGTTTTTTGAAGTTATTCATTCCTTAGACTCAGAAAAACTTGCCGTATCTATAAATAAAGAAGCAGAAAAAATTAATAAAATTCAGAGAGTTTTAATTCAGATAAAGCTATCCCATGAAGAATCTAAGTATGGCATAGGAGAAGACGAAGTTGAGAAACTAATTGAGAAATGCAAAAATCTAAATAATATTAAAATCGAAGGACTAATGACAATTCCACCATATTTTGATGATCCTAATGCTGTAAGACCCTACTTTAGTAAACTAAGGCAAATCAGAGATTTTTTGGCAAAAAAGTATCCTTTTATCAAAGAGTTATCTATGGGAATGTCCCATGATTTTGAAGTAGCAATTGAAGAAGGGGCTACAATGGTAAGAATAGGCACAGCCCTCTTTGGGCAAGGAATAAAATAGGAGGTTAAACGATGATAGGTTTTATTGGCGGAGGTAACATGGCAGAAGCCCTTATAAGAGGGCTTATAAAAAATGGTAAAAGAAATATAATAGTATCTGATCCAGTTGATGAGCGTCGAAGATATCTCGAAAAATGGTATGGCATAAAGACTATTGCATCAAATATTGATGTAGTTAATAATTCAGAAATTATTGTTATAGCAGTAAAACCCCAGAATATATTGGAAGTTTTGGAAGAGATAAAAGATTATGTAAAAGAAAAACATACTGTCGTATCTATAGCTGCAGGAATTCCTTTAAATTTGATAAAAAATTATCTCAAAACAGACAAACTTATTAGAGCAATGCCTAATCTGGCAGCAATAGTTGGTGAATCTATGACAGTACTTGCAATTTGTGAATGTCTTGAGATGAAAATAGTAGCTCCTGTGAGAGATATTTTCATGAGCGTAGGAAAAGTTATTACTCTTCCAGAACATTACATGAATCTTGTTACTGCCTTATCTGGTAGTGGACCTGGATTTCTATGCTATATAGTGGAACAGTTCATAGATTTAGCAACAGAACTTGGCTTTGCTGAAGATATAGCAAAAGAACTTATAATACAGACATTTATTGGAACTGCGAAACTTCTTGACAGCGGGATTCCACCTGATAAAATTAGACAGAAGGTTACATCACCAGGCGGAACAACAGAAGCAGGTCTTAGGGTCTTATCGAGCAGTAATTTAAGAGAAATTTTATTTCAAACTCTTCAAGAAGCTACAAAAAGAGCTCAAGAACTATCAAAGAGGTAAGAGTAAATGATTATTCTTGGTAATTTTATAATTGCTTTAGCCAATATTTTAGATCTTGCCCTAACAATTTATTCTTTTATTATAATAATCGGAGCTGTTTTAAGCTGGGTAAACCCTGATCCTTATAATCCAATTGTCCGTTTTATATATGGAATAACTGAACCATTATTGCGTCCTATAAGAAAATTATTAAAATTGAGATTACCAATAGACCTGTCTCCATTGATATTATTACTTATTATATATTTCTTACAAAAATTTCTAATCCAGAGCCTCGTTGAATTGGGGTTTAAATTAAAGGGAGGATCAGTATGAGAATTACGCCATTAGATATTCAGCAGAAACAATTTAAGGTTAAATTCAGAGGCTTTGATATGGAAGAGGTTTATTCTTTCCTTGAAATGATTAGAGAATCATTGGAAGAAATTTTAAAAGAAAACTCCATGCTTAAGGAGAAAGTTACAATTCTTGAAAATCAGTTAGAAGAATACAGAAAAATAGAACAGTCAATTAGAGATACATTAATGACAGCGCAAAAACTTGTTGACGATTACACGGCAAATGCTAAAAAAGAAGCAGAATTAATAATCAAAGAAGCAGAACTTAAAGCAGAACAAATTTTAAACGAAGCCCAGGAAAAAGTAGTAAAAATCCATGAAGATATAGTTGACCTAAAAGGAATAAGAAGGCATTTTAAAGAAGAAATAAAAAGACTTATTGAGAGTCATCTAAGGATGCTTGAGTTTGATAAAGAAAGAGAAGGAGAAGAAAGTGAAGTATAACTCTTTAAGAGGTATGCAGGATATTTTTCCTTCTAATGTATTCCTATGGCAATATTTAGAATCAGAGGCAAAAAGGATATTCGAACTTTTTAACTTTCAAGAGATACGGACTCCTATTTTAGAAAATGCTGAAGTTTTTTTAAGAAGTATTGGCGAGGATACAGATATTGTAGAGAAAGAGATGTATATTTTTGATGACAAAAAGGGAAGAAAAATTGCCTTAAGACCCGAAGGTACTGCAGGGGTAGTGCGAGCATATATTCAAAATCAACTCTTTAACAATCCTTCTCCGCAAAAATTTTACTATATTGGTGCAATGTTTAGATATGAAAGACCTCAAAAGGGTAGATTTCGTCAGTTTCATCAAATCGGAGTTGAATCCTTTGGAGTATCTTCTCCTTCTGTGGAAGCAGAAATGCTTTACATGCTAAAAATACTTTTCGAAAGTCTTGGTATAAAAAATTTAAATTTCGAAATTAATTCAATTGGCTGTAAAGATTGTAGACCAAATTATAAAGAAGCAATTAATAAATTTTTAAGTGATAAGATATCTTTATTTTGCAATGACTGCCAAAGAAGATATAATAGGAATCCTTTAAGAATCTTAGACTGTAAGGTTCCATCCTGTAAAGAGATTTTAAAAAATGTTCCCCAAATTATTGATTTTTTATGTAATAACTGTAAAGAACATTTATCAAAATTTCAAAAAGAACTTGAAATTTTAAATGTATCCCATATTATAAATCCCAGAATTGTACGAGGTTTAGATTATTATACGAAAACAGTATTTGAAATCACCACTAAAATGCTCGGAACACAGAATGCTATAGCTGCTGGTGGTAGGTATGATGAGCTTGTAAAGGCTTTTGGAGGACCTGATACTCCTGCAGCAGGCTTTGCTATAGGAATGGAGCGATTTATAGAAGTTTGCAAGACAAATTTAAAAATCGAACCCAAAAAGCCTATTTTGTATGTTGCCTATGCAGGTAAGGGCCTTGACAGAGAAGTAAAAAAATTGGTCAACTTTTTCAGAGATAAAAAAATAGCTACTGAGACTCCCTACGAAGAGTTATCTCTGAAAAGTCAGTTAAAAAAAGCAGATCGCTTATCTGTTGAATGGGTAGTTATAGTCGGTGAAGATGAAATTAAAAAATCTTTATATAGATGGAAAAATATGAAAACAGGAAGTCAGGGTGTAGGAACAATAGAGGAAATTTTGAAAATAATAAGAGGTGAAAATGACATTAAATAAGTTAGAAAATCTTTTCAAAAATTTTAATAACAAAAAAATTCTTGTAATAGGTGATATTATTTTAGATCGATATATATTTGGAAAAGTGTCAAGAATTTCTCCAGAAGCACCAGTACCAGTTGTTGAAGTTACAGAAGAATCATACAGACTTGGAGGTGCTGCAAATGTGGCAAATAATATTATTTCTTTGGGAGGGAAAGTTTATATTTCAGGAATAATTGGTAAAGGTTCTACTGGAAAAATATTAAAAGATTTACTCGAAGAGAAAGGAATCGGTATCGACTATATTTTCGAAGATAACAGAAGAACAACTGTGAAAACAAGAATAATCGCAGGAAATCAACAGATTGTAAGATTTGACATAGAAGATCATAGAAAGCTTGAAGGAAAAGCAAAGGAGCTTTTTATTTCCATGATAAAGAGTGCATTAAACGATTTTGACGCTATAATTGTATCGGACTATAAAAAAGGTGTCATATCAGAGGATCTGTTTCGAATTTTAATCAATCATAAAAATAAAAATGGAAATTTCGTTGCCGTTGACCCAAAAGTAGGACACTTTAGACTTTATAAACAAGTATCTCTTATAACTCCCAATATTGCTGAGGCTTCTCATGGTGCTGAAATTGAGATTAAAGACGAAAAAACTCTTATCAAGGCTGGTTTTAATCTTTTAAAGAAACTTGCCTGTGATTCTGTTCTGATAACTAGAGGAGAAGAAGGTATGAGTCTTTTTGAAAAAAAGAATTCTGATGTAATTGTTACTCATTTACCAACAGTTGCTAAAAAAGTATTTGATGTGACTGGAGCAGGAGATACTGTAATTGCCACTATAACACTTGCTCATGTCTCAGGTGCAGATTTAATTTTTGCTGCTAAAATAGCCAATGTAGCAGCAGGAATTGTTGTTGGAAAAGTAGGAACTGCTACAGCTACACAAGAAGAAATAATGGAAATTTTTAAAACTCATCCCTATGAATAAAGCTATAGCACTTTATTCTGGTGGACTTGATAGCTTACTTTCAATTCTTATTGTTAAAAGTCAAGGATTTGATGTAATTGCATTAAGATTCTTAACAGGATTTTTAAGCCCATTAAAGGAAAGAGACATAATTTATGCCAAAAAGTTTGATTTTGAAATTAGAGAGATTGATATAAGAGAAAAATTTATTAAAATATTAAAAAACCCAAAATATGGATATGGAAAAAATCTTAATCCCTGTATTGATTGCAAAATTCTGATGCTTAAGGAGGCAAAAAAAAAATTATTGGAGTTTAATGCATCATTTGTAATTACTGGAGAAGTGCTTTCTCAAAGGCCAATGTCTCAGAAAAGAGAATTTCTTACGCTTATTGAAAAGGAAGCGAATTTGCAAGGTTTAATTTTAAGGCCCTTATCTGCAAAACTTCTTCACCCTACTAAGCCAGAAGCTGAGGGAATTATCAATAGAGATTTTCTATATGATATCTGGGGAAGAACAAGAAAACCTCAGATTGCTTTAGCAAAAAAATTTGGTATTGAGATTATACCTCAACCAGCTGCTGGATGTCTTCTTACAGATCCTTCTTTTTGTAAAAAAGTTAATGATCTTATGAAACATAATGAGCTCACAGTAGAAAATATTGAAATGCTTAAATTGGGAAGACATTTTAGACTATCTGAAAAATGTAAAGCAATTGTTGGAAGATATGAAAAAGAAAATGAGATTTTATTAAACAAATACAAAGGAGCATTTATTTATCCTGTTGACAAAAAGGGTCCTGTTATATTTCTATCAGGAATTTTTTCACAGGATGAAATCTCAATTGCAGGGGAAATATGTGCCTATTATTCAAAGAGAAATAATTTAGAAGTTTTTATTAAAATTAATGAAGAAGAAACAAGAAAAGTTTTTGGTGCAATACCCAATGACAGAATAGTAAAATACAGAATATAAATAATTGGAGGCAGAAATGAAAAAGTTTGTAATTTTTATTCTGATATTAATTCTTTTTGGTTGTGGAGGGAAAAAACAGATCAAAACTCCATCAGAAGAATACTCTTATACAAATCAAGCCTTTAAGATTGTCGAAGAAATAAGACTGGCTTATCAAAATAAAGATAATAATGGAATAAGAAAAAATTGTTCAGAAGCTGCATATAGAGAAATAATAGCTTCAGTAAGGCCCTTTGATAAAGCAGAGTTGGAATTTAATCCTGTGCTTGCTGAAATGGAAAAGGACGGTTACAAACTATATGTTTCGTGGAATGGCAAATGGAGTTATTTAGGAAACGAAACAGAACAAAGGGGGCTTGCCATTTTCTTAATAAAAGGAAATCCTCCAAAAGTTGAGAGAATTTTAAGGGGAAATCCTTTTCGGTATCCTGATTAACCAAATCTACCTGTAATATATTCTTCTGTAAGCTTATTTGATGGAACTGTAAATATCTTTTCAGTCTTATTATATTCAATAAGTTCACCAAGCATCATAAATGCAGTCCAGTCTGAAATTCTTGCTGATTGTTGCATGTTATGGGTAACAATTATAATTGTTACTCTACCTTTTAAAGAAATAATTAACTCTTCAATTTTTGCTGTAGAAATTGGATCAAGGGCACTTGTTGGTTCATCAAATAAGATAATTTCAGGTTCAACTGCTAAAGCTCTTGCAATGCAAAGTCTTTGTTGCTGTCCTCCACTTAGTCCAAAGGCGTTTGTGTTCAGTTTGTCTTTTACTTCATCCCAAAGAACAGCATCTTTTAAAGCTTTTTCAACTTTTTCTTTTAATTCTTTTCTGTTTTTTATACCCCTTAATTTTAATCCATAGGCAATGTTTTCAAAAATGTTCATTGGGAAGGGAGTAGGTTTTTGAAATACCATTCCAATTTTACTTCTTAATTCAATCAAGTCAGTATCTTTTGAAAGAATATTTTTACCCTGAAATATAATTTCACCATCATATTTATTCCCAGCATAAAGATCATGCATCCTGTTAAAACATCTTAACAGAGTTGTTTTACCACATCCACTTGGTCCGATTAATGCAGTAACTTTGTTTTTATATACTGTCATATTTATGTTTTTAAGAATGTGAATGTTACCAGCATAGTAGAAATTAAGATTTTTAACTTCAATTTCAGGTGTCAATCTTTATACCTCCTTTTAATAAAAATTCTTCAAGTAATTGTTGCAAAAAGAATAAACACAGTTATCATTAAAGAGGCACCCCATGCCTGATTATGCCAATCCTCGTATGGTCCCATAGCATACTGAAATATTGTAACAGTAAGTGATGCTATAGGTTCATTCATATTTGTAGAAAAAAAACATTATTGAAGGATGTAAAAAGTAGTGGTGCTGCTTCACCCGTAACTCTTGCAATTGCAAGAATAATTCCTGTTAAAATTACAGTTGCTGCACCACGGTATACAACCTTAATGATTACTTTATAATAGGGAGCTCCGAATGTAAAAGCAGATTCTCTTAAAGTCCAAGGAATAAGGGAAAGCATGTTTTCTGTTGTTCTTAAAACTGTAGGAATCATAATAATAGCAAATGCAACAGCTCCTGCCCATCCGCTAAAATGTCCAAGAGGTTTTACAATTACTGCATATACAAAGGCTACAACAATTATTGCTGGTACACTAACCATAATGTCTGCGAGGGTACTTATTATTTTTGAAATTTTATATTTCCTTCCATATTCTGCAAGGAAGGTTCCTCCAAGAACTCCAACGGGAACTCCAATTAGAGTAGCACAAATAGTTATTAAAAATTGACCAACAAAAGCATTTCTTAAGTCTCCTCCAAGCTTGACTGCTGAAGTTGGATCATTTAAAAATAAAGCAGGATTAATTGCAGTTATGCCATGCCTTAAAACATCAATAATTATGAAAAATAGCCAGAAAATACCCCATAAAGCAGTAGGGAAACACACAAAAAGTGCTAAATTACTTAGTATCTTTCTTTTTCTCATTATCATCTTTTTTCTGCTTTCACAAGAAATATTTTCGCTATTGCAAGAATTGCAAAACTCATAATAAATAATAGAAATGCAAGATAATAAAGATAGCTTAAATATATATCTTTATCAGCTTCTGTAAATTCATTTGCAAGCTTTACTGTAACTGCTGCTACTGCCTCAAATAGAGATTTTGGAATCTGATTTAAATTTCCCAAAACAAAGGCAACAGCCATTGTCTTACCAAGAGCTCTACCAAGAGAAAGTCCTACTCCTCCTAAAACTCCTAATTTTGAATAGGGCATTACAACATCTTTTACAACCTCCCACTTTGTTGCTCCCATTGCATAGGCAGACTCTTTAAGTACCGATGGTGTGAGATTATAAGAGTCTCTCGCAATTGAAGTTTCAAATGGGATAATCATAATACTTAATATTATGCTTGCAGTAAATAAATCAACATCAAGAGGTGTTCCTTCAAAAAGTTTGCCAATTAAAGGCAGTTGTCCAACTGTTTTTTGCAAAAAAGGTTCAATATCCTGACTCATTATTGGTACAAGCGTGAATAATCCCCACATTCCGTTTTGTTTTAACATTTAGAAATATTATACCTAAAACCAATTATTTTTATGTTACAAAAATGTTACAAAGAATATAACACATTGATTTTTAAAAAATTTTAAAAAAATAAAAATCTAAAACTAATTAATTAAAGATTTAGGATTAAAAATGTTTCTTCTTAGTAACATCAAAAAATATTAAATGTTTCCTTACGGAAACATTTTTTAAAAAAAATAGATTACAATCTATTTGATTTTTAAAGGTTATAGCAAATTGTATTAAATTCTCATTTTGAACTTAAAAAATTTAAAAAAAGGGGGTGAAAAAGTGAAAAAATAGTAGTACCAACAGAGGGGAATAACTTTGAAGTACAAGATTAAGAATAAATGCCTGAAAACTTTGATTAGCTTTCTGCCACTCAGAAGGTAGTATGGCAGGAGGAAACTCTGATTTCCTATCTATTGGAACTGAAATACCTAAGTTACCTTAAAAACAGGCAAGTCAATCTTTGAGATTTCATCCAAAACTTTGTCTAAATTCAAATCCCCCATTTTGTCCAAATCCTCCTTCTTTAATTTTCTTTTTTTCATTTCCCTATGTTAGCCTATTTAAACCTTACTTTATCCACTACCCAAACAATCCATTAATTGACACAATTCTTATTATACTCCCTTAAAAACAATCCTACTTCAAAATTTACGCTAAAAGTGAGATACGATATATCAGAAAAGGAAATTGATTATTCTGGTAGCATTATTGATTTTAATCCTCAGCAAATAATAATAAAACTTGTTGGAGAAATATCTCGTATTATTTCACTTAAAATGACAGAGATAACAAACCAAAGAACTCATATTGCCTATGAAGAAACATGCAATGAAGAAATTTCTACATCAGAAAAGAGAAATATTCATTTGTGGATTAAAAGTATAGCCAATTATATTCAGATTACCCAAAGTAAATCAATATTTAGCAAGATATGGTTAAAGATTGTTGATAAAATTTGGCTTCGATTAACTCCAGCAGGTAGAAGAATTGTTTTTTTTATTTTTGTTGCTGAAATTGCATCCTTGATATTTTTAATCTTCCTTTTAATTTCCTGGAAGATCTTTAAATAAACTCTTACAATAATTTATAAGCATTGATTATCAATTAACCAGTGTATATGCTAAAATAAAAAAATTTTTTATGGAGGCAGAGATGGATTTTTTCATTGATATATTGAGTAAGTTAGAGGGAGATTATGTTGATGTTTTCTTTGAAGAAAAAATAACAAATCAGATTCAGATGGAAGAAAATAAGGTTCAAAAATGCTCCACAGTATTTGATAAAGGTTTAGGGGTAAGATTAATTAAAGATGAAAAAACTTTTTATGCCTATACAAATGATTTAACAAAAAAAGGAATTGAAGAATTGGTTTCATCTTTAACAAACATGAAATCAAAAAATATAATTAATCTAAAAAAAATCAATCCATCAATAAATATTCCAATAAAGATAAACCCAAATGAATTGCCAATATCAGAAAAAATAAATTTTTTAAAAAGAGCAAATGATGTAGCATGGAAAGAAAGCTCAGATATTAAACAAGTTAAAGTTCTATATGGGGATTCATCTCAAAAAATTATAATAGCTAATTCAGAAGGTGACTTAACCGAGGAGGAAAGAGTTCATATACTATTTTTAATCCATGTAGTAGCCTACGAAAATGGGATTATTCAGACAGGATATGAAGTTATAGGTGGATTAAAGGGGTTTGAAATATTTGAAGAGATTTTACCAGAAGAGCTTTCTCTTAAAGCAACCAAAAGAGCTTTAATGATGCTTAAAGCAAGAAGAATAAAGGGTGGAAGAATGCCTGTTGTTATCTCATCAGAGGCTGGTGGAACAATGATACATGAAGCAGTTGGACATGGTCTTGAAGCAGACTTAGTTCAGGAAGGAATTTCTGTTTATAGTGGGAAAATCGGAGAAAAAATAGCATCTGAATTAATTACTGTAATCGATGACCCTACCCTTCCAAATATGCGCGGATCCTATGTTTTTGATGATGAAGGAACTCCAGCACAAAAAACAGTTTTAGTTGATAAGGGAGTTTTAGTTAATTATATTTATGATAAATATACAGCGATGAAAGATGGAAAATCTTCTACAGGAAATGGAAGAAGACAGTCCTATGAGCATTATCCTATTCCAAGAATGAGTAACACATATATTGCACCTGGTAATCATTCACCTGAGGACATAGTTCGCTCTGTTGAAAAAGGACTTTTTGTCAAAAAAATGGGTGGAGGACAAGTAAACACTGTTACAGGAGAATTTGTATTTGAAGTTCAAGAAGGATATATTATTGAAAAAGGTGTAATTGGAGAACCTGTAAGAGGTGTATTATTGATTGGAACAGGACAGGAAATTTTAAAAAACATTGATATGGTTGGAAATGATTTAGGATTTTCAATTGGAACCTGCGGAAAAAATTCTCAGGGAGTTCCAGTAACAGACGGAATGCCCACATTAAGAATACCAGAAATTGTTGTTGGCGGTGAAGTAGAGTAAATAAACAATTTATAGAAATTTTCAATAATTTTTACTAAATACATCAATATAAACTATTGGAATTCCCTATTTTTCTTAATCTATAATTATTCATCTAAAAATATTCTGGGAGGGAAATTATGACAAAAGATTATAGTCAATTATGGGAAAGTTTGGGAATTAATCTTGAAAAACATGATGGATTATTAACAGTTCTTTCTGATGCATATAAAAATATTTATTTATCTCAAGAAAACAGACCTCAGGGAATGAAATATTTTGATTTTGTGATTTCAGAAGTTCATGGGTTAAGGATTGAGGAGCTTTATGAAGCAAAGAAGAATAAAAGAAAGGTTATTGGAACCTTTTGTGTATATGTTCCTGAAGAGCTTATTCTTGCTGTTGATGGCATTTTTGTGGGATTATGTGCAGGCGCAGAAATAGGATTTGAAGAAGCAGAAAAATATGTTCCGAGAAATACCTGCGCGCTTATAAAAGCTTTCATGGGGTTTAAATTAGCAGGACTATGTCCATATGTTGAAATGACAGATCTAATTGTAGGTGAGACAACATGTGATGGTAAAAAGAAAGCCTATGAGATTTTCAATGATATAACTAAGAAAATGTATGTAATGGAAATTCCAAACATGAAAAATGAGTCTGATAGAATTTTATGGCTAAATGAGGTTGAAAAATTCAAAATAAAACTTGAAAATTTGACTGGTAAAAAAATCACTTTGGATAACCTGAAAAAAGCTGTTAACATTGTAAATGAAAAGAGAAAGGCTTTAAAAAGACTCAGTAAGTTAAGAGCCTATGACCCTGTTCCAATTTCTGGACTAGATGCTCTTTTAGTCAATCAGATTTCATTCTATGATGACCCCATAAGATTTACTCAGAAAGTTAATGAGTTATGCGACGAATTAGAAGAGAGAGTAAAGAGAGGTGAAGGAGTTTTTCCTAAAGGAAAAACAAGAATTCTAATCGCAGGGAGTCCTTTTGCAATTCCCAACTGGAAACTCCATGCAATTATTGAAAACAGTGGTGCTGTTGTTGTTGGAGAAGAGTCATGTGTTGGTAGCAGAAACTATAGAGAATTAACAGATGAACAATTTTCAACAGTTGAAGAAGGAATTCAAAAAATTGCCTCCCGCTATTTAACAATTGATTGTGCCTGTTTTACTCCTAACAGCGAAAGAATTGATAATATTAAAAAACTAAAAAAGGAATTAAATGCGAATGGAGTGATTCATTATTCTTTACAGTTCTGTACTCCTTATATGATGGAAGCATTTAAAATTGAAAAGCTAATTGATTTCCCCTACATGAGGATTGAAACAGATTATAGCATGGAAGATTTTGGACAACTCAAAACAAGAATAGAGGCTTTTTTAGAAACTTTACAATGATTTCATTAGGAATTGACATAGGTTCAAGGTTCATTAAAGCTATATGGATTGAAAATGGAGAAATTGTGAAATTAAAAAAAACAGAAACATCCTATGAACCATTAAAAAAATGTGAGGAAATTATTAATGAATTGAAAACTAAAAAAATTGTAGCAACAGGATACGGAAGACATCTTCTTGGTTTTAATTGGGACATTACAACAATTACTGAAATAAAAGCATTTGCAATAGGTTGTAAAGCTTTAATTCAAGATTGTAGAACCATAATAGACATTGGAGGACAGGATACAAAGGTTATTAACATTGATGAAGAAGGAAATGTAAAGAAGTTTGAAATGAATGATAAGTGCGCAGCAGGAACAGGAAGATTTCTTGAAATAATGGCTCAGGCATTAGGTTTTTCCCTTGAAGAATTTGGAGAGATAAAAGTTAACATGAATGATTCAATAAACATCAGTAGTATGTGTACTGTTTTTGCTGAATCAGAAGTGATTTCTATGATAGCAAAGGGAATTCCTAGGGAATATATTGCCCTTGCAATACATAAGGCAATAGCAAAAAGAATACTCGGGATGTTGCGAAAGATAAATATTGAAGAAAATATAGTATTTGCTGGAGGATGTTCATCAAATTCCTTGCTAAAAAAACTTATTGAGAAAGAAATGGGAAAAAAATTAATAACGCATCCTTTATCTGCTCTAACAGGAGCTTTAGGGGCTGCAATTTATGCAGAAAAAATTTAGGAAAGATATGCAATGAAAAGAATTTTTATGAAAGTTATTTTAATTTTTAGTTTATTTTCTCTTCTGAATTTAGATTATGCTTTTATTTTTCAAAAACCGAACATATTTGATGCAGTATTTACAGAAAAGGATGAAGTTCCATAAATTCCTAAAAATGAACTTATAAAAATGCAGAAAGAGGGAGCTATAATTATTGACACAGACCTTACATAGAATGGGCAATCAGTAATATTCCTGGTAGTATGGTTTTATCACCAAAACCTGTAACAAGTAAGGCACTTTATACATCAGACGTAGAGGAAATTGAGAAAGTTATAAAAGGAGATAAAAGGAAAAGATACAGGAGAAATTTTAAAAGCAAAGAAAGACGGTAGATTACCTGTTGATGGTAGAAATACAAGAGTAATTGTTTACGGAAATAATAAAAATGAGGCTCTAAAAGTGGCTGAAGCTTTAGTAAAGGAAGCTTTCCACAATGTTTGTTTTTATGATGGTGATATAGATCAAATTATCAAACTTTCAGAATAATAAAATTAATCTTAATTGATTTTTTTCCAAAAATGTGTATTTTTTACCACGACTACTTGTTATAGAAATCAATAAGAATCAACAAGTTTGATTTGGCATCCTTTTTGTATTTTACTTTTTGATGCCTTTTCAGAAAACTATAAAATCTGAAATCTCAGTTTCTGGTGTAGGAATACACACAGGCAAAAAGATCAATATAAGACTCATTCCTGCAAAAAGGGATACAGGTATTATTTTTTACAGAATCGATAGAGGTTTGCCCATGAAAGCAAAACTTCCCTTTGTTATTGATACTTCCTTAGCAACAACTATAGGAATTGACGGAGTAAAAATTAGAACAGTTGAACATCTTCTTGCCTCTCTTTATGTTTTTGGAATTACTAATATAATTATTGAAATAGACGGTTCAGAAATTCCTGTTATGGACGGAAGTGCGATTGATTTTGCAAAAACAATATTGAAAACAGGAATTGCAAAACAGGGGAAAACAATTCCATCATTAAAAATAACAAAGCCTATTTTTTATGAGGAGGCTCGATCAAAAATAATTGCAAAACCATACAAAGGTTTTAAAATAACCTATAAAATTTTCTACGAACATCCCTTAATTTTAGAACAATCTCTATCAATTGAAATAAATGAGCAAAATTTTCTTAGCGATATAGCACCTGCAAGAACTTTTGGATTTTTAAAAGATATACAGTATCTTCTTCAAAATGGTTTTGCTCGTGGTGGTTCCCTTGAAAATGCCCTTGTTCTTGATGAAAAAGGAGTTTTAGGAGGAAAACTCAGATTTAGAGATGAATTTGTAAGACATAAAATTCTTGATGCAATTGGAGATTTGTCTCTATTGGGGTATCCCGTAAAAGGGCATTTCATTATTGAAAAGGGCGGACATACCGCACATGTAAATTTTTTAAAACATCTCATAGAATCTGGATGTTATGAATTAGAGGAAGAACCTTATTTTAACTTTCAACTATCCGCCCAAACTGTTTAGTAAAAACTATTCAATATTTTCAATTTTATAAGAATAAATTATCTTTGCCGAATGCTCAAGAGTTGCTTTAACAGAACAGTATTTATCCATTGAAAGTTCAACAGCTCTTTTTACTGCTTCTTCTGAAAGATTTTTCCCCTTTACAATAAATTCTATTTCAATTTCTGTAAATCTTTTTGGGTAACTATCTGGTTGCTGTCCTTTTACATTTATTTCTAATCCCCTTATTTCTTGTTTCTTCTTTTTAAGGATAGATACTATATCCATTCCACTGCATCCACCAAGACCTACTAATAATAATTCCATTGGTCTCATTCCCGTATTTTCTCCACCATAATCTGGATGAGCATCAATAACAATAGCATGTCCTGTTCCTGACTGTCCTACAAACTGAAGTCCTCCTGCCCATTTTACCTTTGCTTTAAGCATCTTTACCCTCCTCCTTTAGTTGTATATCTTTTAAATAATATCACATATAGTTAAAAATAAAAAACTGAAAATCAGCCTCTAAAATTGCCGATAGAAAAAGGAGGTTTTTCTCTTATCCTGTCATTCTGAGAGGCTTAATGCCCCGAAGAGCTATCCTGAGTGAAGCGAAGGAACTCTCTAATTGAAAATAAGGAAGGAGATTCTTCGCTATCGCTCAGAATGACTCCTTTTCTTTCACCCTGAGGCGAAGCCGAAGGGTCTCCTGAGGGGATTCTTCCCCTTCGCTTCGCTCAGAGTCAGAATGACAGAAAGGAGAGGATTCTTCGGTTGCTGACGCAACCTCAGAATGACAATAAAGGAATCAGACGCTGTCCTGAGGATAGGTGAAGGAATGATAGAGTAAAACGATCATAATGACTCCGATGACAAAATAGTCCAAAACATAATTTTCTATCGGCAATTTCAGGGAATATTTTAAATTTGTCTAAATTCCTACAATCCCATTAAAATATCTTTTATGCATAAAGTTTATCTTTTGTTAGGGTCAAATCTTGGAGACAGAAATAAAAATATTGAAGTTGCTATATCTGAACTGAGAGATTGCGGAATAATAATATCAAAAATGTCTTCTCTTTACAATACTAAACCATGGGGATATACTGAACAACCTGATTTTTTAAACCAGGCGATTGAATGCTTCACTAATCTTGAAGCAGTTGAATTATTAATAGAAATTAAAAAAATAGAAAAAAAAATGGGAAGAACAGATACTATTAAATACGGTCCGAGAATTATTGACATTGATATAATTTTCTATGATGACCTTATTTTAAAGAGTGAGAAACTTACAATCCCCCATCCTCTCATGCATGAAAGATATTTTGTATTGAAACCCTTGAGCGAAATTGCACCTGATTTTGTTCATCCAGAACTTAAAATATCAGTTAAAAATTTACTTGAAAAGCTTTAATAAGTCTATTTTAAAATTTAATGACTGTTTTCTTGACTTTTTAAGCCTAAAATTGTCAAAATTTCTTAATTTTTAGAAAAAATAAATTCTTCAGGAGGGTAAAGATGAGTGATATTTATGTAATCGGCCATAAGGCACCGGACACAGACACAGTCTGTTCAGCAATCGTTTATGCAGGTATTAAAGGTTACAAAGCAGCAACAGCTGGACCAATTAATGAGGAAACAGAGTTCGCACTAAAACAGTTCGGAGTTTCCGCACCAGAAGTTTTAGAAAATGCAGCAGGAAAAACTCTTGTTCTTGTTGACCATAATGAAGAGAAACAGAGAGTTGACGGAGTAGAGAAAATTCTTGCAATCATTGACCATCACAAAATGAACTTCAACTATCCAGACCCTATTTTTATCCATGTAGAGCCTGTTGGTAGCACAGCAACAGTTATTGCAAAGATGTTTCCAAATGAAGTAAAAGGAAACAAAGCATATGCAGGCTTACTTCTTTCTGCAATTCTTTCTGACACTGTAATATTTAAGTCTCCAACAACAACAGATGAGGACAAAAAAATTGCCACAGAACTTGCAGCAGTAGCAGGAATTTCAGATATCACAAAATTTGGTGTTGACCTCAAAAAAGCTAAGGCAAGCATTAAAGGAAAACCAATTGCCGATGTAGTCCATGTTGATTTCAAAGACTATGACTTCAAAGGCAAAAAAGTTGGAATTGGCCAGACAGAAGTTGTTGATATTGAAGAAGTTTATGAGCGTAAAGATGAGTTCGTAAAATATCTCAATGAACTTAAAAGCAGTAAAGGCTATGACATGGTTATATTCATGGCAACAGATATTATAAAAGAAGGAACAGAACTTTACTATGTAGGTGATTCTGCAAAAATTGAAAAAGCATTCAATGTAAAAGTCTCAGGTCCTTCCATATGGCTTCCCGGAGTAATGTCCCGCAAAAAACAAGTTTCACCACCAGTTGAAAAGGTTTACATGGAAGGTTAAAATAAAAGAGGGGGCTTTGTCCCCCTCTTTATGATAGAAAAAGTAAAAAATCAAAAAATATTAAAGATAATCAATCATCTTCAAAGCTGTCTTCATGGAAAAGAAAAATCAATAATTCTCTGTCTAATATCAATCTTTTCAAAAGGACATATTTTAATTGAAGACTTACCAGGACTTGGTAAAACCTCATTGGCAATTGCTTTATCAAGGGCATTAGCATTAAGCTTTGGAAGAATCCAATGCACAAATGATTTACTTCCAACAGATATAACAGGACTTTCTATTTACAATAAAAATACTGGAGAATTTGAATTTAAACCAGGACCTATCTTCAATAATATCGTATTAGTCGATGAAATAAACAGATCAACCCCGAAAACCCAATCGGCATTGCTTGAAGCAATGGCAGAAGAACAAGTAACTGTTGATGGAATTACATATAAACTTCCAAAACCTTTCTTTGTAATAGCAACTCAAAATCCTATTGAATTTTATGGCACCTTTCCACTTCCAGAGGGACAACTTGACAGATTTATGTTAAAAATAAGTATTGGTTATCCAAGTTATGAAGCTGAAAAAGAAATTCTTAAAAAGGGAAGCTCAAGAGAAGAGCTTTATAAACTTGAATCTGTAATTGACAAAGAGGAAATAATAAAAATTCAAAATGAAATAAGACAAATTTACATATCCGATAAAATAATTAACTGGATTATTAATTTCATAGAATTAACAAGAAAAGACAAAAGAATACTTTTAGGGCTTTCAACAAGAGCTGGTTTGGCAATAACATATACTTCAAAGACAAATGCTTACTTCAAGAACAGAGACTATGTTGCTCCTGAAGATGTTAAGGATATTATACCCTTTGTAACACCCCATAGAATAATTCTCAAAGATGACTCATTATCTAAGGAAGAGGTGATATTATCAATTTTAGAAGGAGTTTCAGTCCCTCCGTAAAAATAACAAATACAGGATGGATATTTATATTTGTTACATTATTTATTGGTTTTGCTGCAGTAAATACAGGAAATAATTTAGTTTTTATAGTTCTTGCATTTCTCTTGAGTTTAATGGCTTTAAGTGGTTTACTGTCATTTTTTAATTTAAAAAATATTCAAATTTTTTTGTTGTCTCATAACGATATATTTGCCCAGACACCAGGATATATAAAAATTGAATTAAAAAATAAATATTTTCTTCCCTGCTTTTTGATAAGAATAAGGTTAGAGAAGAATGAAATCATTTTACCTTTTGTTAAAGATAAAATTCTTGTTAATTTACCTGTAATATTTCAAAAAAGAGGAAAGATAAAAATTTCGGAAATCTTTGTATCTTCCTATTTTCCCTTTTATTTTTTTAACAGAATTCTCCGATTACCCATTGATTATGAGGTAATAGTTTTTCCAAAACCTATTAAATGCGAATTTTCTTATCTATTACATGAGGGAAAAACAAAGTTAGAGACAACTTTAACAAGGGGTAGTTCTTTTGAAGGTGAGATTACAGGAGTAAAAGAATACAGTATTCAAGACCCGCTTAAATATATTCACTGGAAAACTACTGCTAAAACCTCAGAATTAATGACTAAGGAATTTTCTCCATATAAAGGTAATCCTGTAATTTTAAAATTAGCAGATTTCCAAGGAGATATTGAACAAAAAATTGGTAAAATAACTTATGCTATCCTTAGTTTTTCAAAACAAGGTATACCAGTTGGATTGAAAATAGACAATACTGTTTATAAACCCGATTTAAGACCATCTCATATAAGGAGACTTCTTTATGCTCTCTCTGTCTATTAGAGAAATAAAAACAGAAAGTTTACTTTTTGTCTTTTCTATTTTCACAGTTTTTATTGCCATGTTAGGCATTGTTTCTTATATATCAAATACAACAATATTACTCTCTTTTTTAATATTCTTGCTGAGCATCTTATTTTATTTTAAGGGAAAAAATATAAATCAATGGCTAATAAATATAATTTCAGTAATTTTATTAATCTACCCTTTTTTAGGTTTATCTATTGAGGATATTGTTTTACCCTCTACAGAGGCTTTAACATTAATCACAGTTATAAGATTATTAGGTAAAAAAACATTAAGAGAGTATTTTCAGATTTATCTTCTTTCAATGCTTCTTTTAGTAGCTTCAACACTTTTTGATATATCATGGATTTTTCTAATAAGAGTATTTCTAATACTCATTTTAACTGTATTTTCTATCTTAATCATTACTTATACAAAAGAAACTTCCCATACTTTTGTTGAAAGGAAAATTCTGGGCGAATTATTAAGATATGCACTTATAATAACTATTTGTTCCATACCTTTGAGCTTTCTATTTTTCTTCTTTTTACCAAGAACACCCTATCCATTACTTGATATAGGATTAACAAAGGCAAAAACAGGATTTACATCAATAGTAGATCTTGGAAGTGTAGCTTCCATAGAAGAAGACAGAACTGTAGTAATGAGGATTACAATGAACAGAATTCAAGATAATCAGTTGTATTGGAGAATGATAACCTTTGATACCTTTGATGGTACAAAATGGATTAAAAAAGAAAATTTAACTTTAAAACCAACAGTTACCGGTGAAAAAATCAAATATACAGTTTTATTTGAACCATCCTTTGAAAATTATATAGCTGTCCTTGATTTTCCATCTATTGTTTTTCTAGAAAATCTTATTTTAGAGTATCCTGGAATCTATAAAACAGAATCACCAATAGATAAAACTTTAAAATATAATGCTGAATCCTTTTTAAATTTTAATTTATATGAAATGGAACCATCAAAAATTTATCTTCAAATTCCAAAATTAATTTCTGATCAATTTAAATCACTAATTGAAAAAATAACATCAGAAGCTAAAGATGAAAGGGAAATAATCAATAAAATACTTGCTTTTCTTAGAAACTATGAGTACTCTTTAAAAGTTCTTCCAAAAGGCGAAAATCCAATAGAAGATTTTATTTTTAAAACGAAAAAAGGAAATTGTGAATATTTTGCAACCTCTATGGCTCTTATGCTTCGCATTAAAGGAATTCCTGCAAGGGCTGTAGGAGGATTTAGAGGAGGCAGTTATAATCCCTTTGGAGGCTACTATATAATAAGAGCATCAGATGCCCATTTATGGGTTGAAGCCTGGATAAAAGGACGGTGGGAAAGATTTGACCCATCAGGGACAAGGCAAATTAGAGTTACTGAACCGGTTATTTTCAATATACTTGACTATATATGGCATAATGTTATTATAAATTACGACTATAAAGCCCAGATAAAACTTGCCACTGCTATAAAAAAAACTGACATAAGGTTAAATAAAAAATATCTCTATATTGCTTTTATTTTAATATTAATACTTGCTTCATTTAAAATACTCAGAATTCATCAAGAAAAAAATAAACCATTAAATAAATTTTTAAATCTTATGAAAAAGGCTGGCTATCAACGATTATCTAATGAGGGCTTGGAAGATTTTATTTTTCGAATACAGGACAAAAGATTAAAAGAAAAAGCACTTAATTTTATTGAAATTTATTATAAAATATATTTTAAAGATCAAGATTTCAAAAGACAGGATTTAAAAAGCTTTAACAAGATTTTGGAAGATATCAATGAAATTATTAAAAACAAGTGATGTAAGAATAATTGATGTAATTAAAATACTTGAAATGGACGGAATAATAATTTATCCTACAGAGACTCTTTATGGTATAGGTGTTAAGTATGATAATGAGAAATTGCTTAAAAAAGTTTTTGAAATAAAAAATAGACCCTCTGAAAAAGCTTTTCCTTTGATTATAAATTTAAATCACCTAAATTTATTAGTTTCTTCAATTCCTCCATTGGCACAAAAATTAATTATACAATATTGGCCAGGACCTTTAACTTTGATTCTTCCTGCTAAAGATGGATTACCAGAGGAAATTACATCAAATAAAACTGTAGCAGTTAGAATGCCAGGAGAGTCCTTTGCTTTAGAATTAATCAAAAACTCACCCTTCCCGATAACTTCCACATCTGCTAATATTTCTGGCTATCCAGCTGCTTCGGATATTGAAACAGTTCTTAAATATTTTGAAAAAAGTAATATTACTCTTTTTATTGATGGCGGACAGCTACAAGGAATACCTTCCACAATATTAGATGTTTCAGTAAATCCTCCAAAAATAATTAGAAAAGGTGCTATTGATATAGATTTATCTCTTTATTAAGAGAACTTCAGGTATTTGATTTATTTTATTAATTATATCTGATAGATGATTTCTGTCTTTAACCTCTATAGTGAACTCAATAAATGCTCTTTTATCGGCTGTAGAATTTGCCTTTACTGCAGTAATATTTACATTGTTTGCTGAAAGTAAACCCGTAATAGTTGCAAGAATTCCAGCTTTATCTAAACATTCTAAACTTATTTTTGTTTGGACCTTTGAAGAACCATCGGATGTCCAAAAAACCTCAATTAATCTTTCTTTTTCCAAATGTTTAATATTTTCACAGTCCTTTCTATGTACAGAAATACCTTTTCCTCTTGTAATAAATCCAATGATATCATCTCCGGGCACAGGCATACAACACTTTGCAATATGATACAAAACCTCATCAACACCCTTAAGAGAAATAAACTGTTTGTTATCTCTTCTTCTTTCTGCTGGCTTTTTAACTGTAGGTTTTTCTTCTCTTTCACTTTCTGGAACTAATTTGTTAATAACTTGGTGAACAGAAATTTTAGCATGTCCTATTAAAAAATAGAGATCTTCTAAAGATTGAACGCTAAAGGATTGTAAAATATTGTTTACTTTATCTGACTTAGAAATTGAGCTTGATATACCATTTTTTCGTAATTCAGCTTCAAAAAGTTGCTTCCCTATATTGATTGCCTGCTGTCTTTCTTCATGTCTTAAATAATGTTTTATTCTATTTTTGGCTCTTTGAGTAACTACAAATTGGAGCCAATCTTTTCTTGGCTTTTGATGGGGACTTGTTATTATTTCCACGACATCTCCACTTTGAAGCTGATAATTAAGGGGGACTATTCTTCCATTTACCTTTGCTCCTGCACAATGGGCACCAACTTCAGAATGTATAGCATAGGCAAAATCAATAGGAGTTGCTCCTACTGGAAGCTCTTTTACATCACCCTTTGGAGTAAATGCATAAATTGTATCTGGTATTACTTCAGCTTTTACTGCATCAAGCAGTTCTTTTGGGTCTGAAATTTCTTTTATCAATTCCCTTAACCAAGCAACAATTTTAGTTTCTCTTTCGTTTAAATCCTTTCTCTCTTTATATCTCCAGTGAGCTGCAATACCTTCTTCAGCAATAATATCCATTTCCTCAGTTCTTATTTGAAATTCTACTCTTTCTCCACCTGGGCCAATAACTGTAGTATGAAGAGACTGATAGTAATTAGATTTTGGAAGACTTATGAAATCTTTAAATCTTCCAGGAATAAGTGTCCATTGAGAGTGAATCACGCCCAGGATATCATAACAATGTGGAGCCGTGTCTGTAATTACTCTGATTCCGATAACATCATAGACCTGTTCAAAGGGTATTTTTTGTTTAATCATCTTTTGATATATACCATAGTAATGTTTCACCCTTCCAAAAATTTTAAATGGAATATTCATCTCTTTTAATTTTTCTGAAACTATAATGATAATTTTATTAATATATGCCTGTTGTTCTTCCTTTCTTTTTGCTACTTTTTTTACAAGATCTTCATACTCTTCAGGATATAAAACTTTAAAGGAAAGGTCTTCAAATTCATTTCTCATCCATCCAATACCAAGCCTGTTTGCAAGAGGTGCATATATTTCAAGCGTTTCCAATGCTATTCTTTTCTGTTTTTCAGGGGGTAAAAATTCAATGGTTCTCATATTATGAAGTCTGTCTGCAAATTTTATTAAAATAACTCTGATATCCTTTGACATAGCAAGAAACATTTTACGAAAATTTTCAGCCTTTGCTTCTTCAACTGTTGAAAATTGTAGTTTGCTTAGTTTTGTAACCGCATCAACAAGAAAGGCTACTTCTGGAGAAAACATATCAGATATATCATCAATAGTCATATCAGCATCTTCAACTGTATCATGAAGAAGCCCTGCTGTAATAGTAGCTGAATCAAGTTTCATATCTGCAAGAATATCAGCTACTGCTAAGGGATGATAAATATATGGAATGCCTTCTTTTCTGATTTGGGCGCAATGAGCCTCTCTTGAAAAAATATAAGCCTTTTTGATAAGTTCAATATTTGCCTTAGGCCTATACTTTAACACTTTATCAATTACATCTTCGATTGTTAACATATTTAAATATCCTCTAATTTTAGTTTAATATATTTATCATGGATAAGCTACTAATTTTTGGTGAAATACCTCTAAAAGGCTCGGTTACAATAGGCGGAGCAAAAAATTCTGCTCTTCCAATTATGGCATCCACTCTTCTTGGACAGGGACAACATATTTTAAAAAGAATACCTAAACTAAGAGATGTATATACAATGGCAGAACTATTAAGAAGAATGGGAGCTCAAGTTTCAATTGAAAAAAATAAATGCTTCATTGATACTGAAAAAATAGGTAATTTTGAAGCATCCTATGACCTTGTAAAAACTATGAGAGCATCAATTTTAGTTCTTGGTCCTCTTTTAGCAAGATTTGGTAAAGCTAAGGTATCACTGCCTGGAGGATGTGCAATTGGAGCAAGACCTTTAGATTTACACATAAAGGGACTTGAAAAGATGGGGGCAAAGATAGAACTAAAAGAAGGATACATTATTGCAAAAGCCAATAGGCTCAAAGGGACAAAGATTTATTTTGATATTCCAACCGTAACTGGAACAGAAAATCTTATGATGGCTGCTACCTTAGCAAAGGGATTAACAATCATAGAAAATGCAGCTAAGGAACCAGAAGTGGTTGACCTTGCCAATTATCTTTTAGCAATGGGAGCTAAAATAAAAGGAGCAGGCACAAGTAATATTGAAATAGAAGGCGTTGAAACATTAAACCCTCCACCTCATTATGAAATTATCCCAGACAGAATAGAAGCAGGTACATTCATGGCAATAGCAGGAGCCTGTGGTTCAGAAATATTACTTAAGGGATGTAAGATTGAACATCTTGAAGCAATTATTTTAAAAATGAAAGATGCAGGAATAGAATTTATAGAAATAGAGGAAGGATTAAAAGTCAAGGGACCAAAAAGACCCAGACCTGTTGATATTAAAACTATGCCATATCCTGGTTTTCCTACTGATATGCAGGCTCAGTTTATGGCAATGATGTCAATAGCAAGTGGAACTTCTGTGATAAAAGAGACAATTTTTGAAAATAGATTTATGCATGTTGCTGAATTAAGACGAATGGGTGCAGATATATCTGTTGAAGGAAACACTGCTACAGTGAAGGGTGTAAAAAAATTAAAAGGCGCACCTGTTATGGCTACCGACTTAAGAGCATCTGCGTCTCTTGTAATAGCTGCATTGATTGCAGAAGGTGAAACAATTATTGATAGAATATATCATCTTGACAGAGGCTATGAATCTTTAGACGAAAAATTAATTTCTCTTGGTGCAAAAATAAAAAGAGTTAAATAATTAATTTTTTAAAGTAAGTAAAAACTCCAAAATTGCTTTTTCAGTATAAAGTCTGTTTTCTGCTTGATCTAACACCACACTTTGAGGGCTATCAAGAACTTCATCTGTTATTTCCTCTCCTCTGTGAGCTGGAAGACAATGCATAACAATTGCATCTGATTTTGCTTTTTTAAGTAATTCTGTATTTAACTGAAAATTTTTGAATTTTTCTTTCTTTTTAATATTTTCTTCTTCACCCATGCTTAACCATACATCGGTATAAATTACATCAGCATCTTTGACTGCTTCTTGAGGATCATGAAAAATTTTAACTTCTGTAAATGCTTTTGCTTTTTCAATAATCTCCATTAAAGGCTCGCATCCTTCAGGAGTTGCAATATTTATCTTAATTTCAATCAAAGCACTTGCCTCAATCAGAGAATTTGCCACATTGTTGCCATCTCCTACAAATGTCAGCTTAATCCCCTGAAGTTTTCCCTTTTTTTCAATAATTGTCATAATATCTGCCAATGCCTGACAGGGATGATGTTCATCGGTTAATGCATTGATTACTGGAACTGTTGACCACTTTGCAAACTCCTCAATTGTATTATGAGAAAAAGTTCTAATTACAACTGCATCAAGATATCTTGAAAGCACCTGGGCAGTATCTTTTATTGTCTCTCCTCTTGAAAGTTGTAATTCTGTCGGACTCAAATATACAGGATATCCACCAAGTTGATATATAGCTACTTCAAAGGATACTCTTGTTCTTGTTGATGGTTTTTCAAAAATCATTCCTATACTTTTACCTGATAAAAAATTTTTTTGAAAACCTCTATTAATTTTAAAATCAATAGCTCTTTTTATTAGGTATGTAAATTCTTCTTTATTTAAATCTGATACCCTTAGATAATCTCTTTTCACAACAGTACCTCCTTAATTGCTTTATCAAGAATAGAAATAGCCTCATCAATATCTTCCTTTTCAATGATTAACGGCGGAGTAAATCTTAAAACCGAACCATCTCCTGCAGTTCCTACTAATAGTCCCTTTTCCATACATTTTTTAACTAATGGATCTACATTCTGTAGAAATTCTACTCCAATTAAAAGCCCCAAACCTCTTATTTCTTTAATAAATTCTGAATATTTTTCTTTTAATGTATTCAACTTTTTAAAGAAATACTTCGACATTCTTTGACAATATTCAAGAAGATATCCATCTTCAAGAATTGTCTCCAAAGTTGCTACTGCAGCAGCGCAAGCAACAGGATTTCCACCAAAAGTAGAAGCATGGGTTTTTGGTACAAAAACTTGAGCTATTTCATCTTTTGCAAGTATTGCACCTATTGGAATTCCTCCTCCAAGCCCTTTTGCAAGAGTCATTATATCTGGCTCAATTCCATAATGCTCATAAGCAAATAATTTACCTGTTCTTCCTATTCCTGTTTGAACCTCATCAAAAATAAGAAGAATTCCATTTTTATCACAGATTTCTCGAACTTTTTTTAGATAATTTTTATCTGGAACATAAATTCCTCCCTCAGCTTGAATTGGTTCAAGAATCACTGCGCAGGTTTTATCTGTTATAGCACTTTCAATTGCTTTAGAATCATTAAAAGAAACAAATCTAACTCCCTCAAGTAGAGGTTCAAAACCATGATGATATTTTTCCTGACCAGTTATCGAGAGACTTCCAAAACTTCTTCCGTGAAAAGAATTTTTAGCTGATATAAATTCATATCTTTCATTACCGAATTTATTTTTCATATAGATTCTTGCAAGTTTTAACGCGCCTTCATTTGCTTCAGTACCTGAATTACATAAGAATACTCTATCGGCAAAGGAATTTTTAGTTAAAATTTCAGCAAGTTTTAACTGGGGTTCAGTATAGTAAAGATTTGAAACATGAATTAATCTTTGGGCTTGTTTTTGTATAACCATAACGACCTTTCTTGGACAATGACCAAGCACATTTACTGCAATCCCAGCAAGAAAGTCGATATATTCTTTTCCATTTATATCCCAAACTCTTACTCCCCTTCCCTTTCTTAAGACAATAGGATATCTTGCATATGTAGGCATTAATAACTTGTCAGTTTTAGCTATGATCTCCCTGTCTTCCATAAAGCTTTATAATACCATAAATTAGTTATTTAATGGTATAATTTTAGATTAATGAAAAAGGAATTAAGAAAAAGAATGATAGAGATTAGAAATAACATTGAAATAACTAAAAAAACACAAAAAGATGAGAAAATTGCTTCGAAATTCTTGGATTTCTTAGAAAATAACAGTTTCAAATCAGTACTTCTTTATGCATCTTTTGGAAGCGAAGTTGATACATGGAGAATTTTTGAATTATGTAAAAAACTTTCAATAAAAACAGCCTTCCCGAAAGTAAACGAAAAGGATAAATCTTTAGATTTGTATTGGATAGAAAATTTAAAAGAATTATCATCGGGATACAAATCAATTTTAGAGCCATGCTCTGAAAAAAAGGCTTCTTTAAATGATATAGAAATAGTAGTTGTACCTGGATTAGCATTTGATAGAAATTGTTATAGAATTGGATATGGTGGTGGATATTATGATAAACTTCTCTCAAAAAAAACAGGACTTGCAGTTGGTTTAGCCTATGAAGAACAGATTATAAATGAAATTCCAATTGAGGAGCACGATAAAAAATTAGATTTTATAATTACTGATGAAAGGGTGATAAACTGTGTTTAATAGAAAAAAAATTGAAGAGGGAGTAAGGCTTATTTTGGAAGGGATAGGAGAGCAACCTGAAAGACCAGGGCTAAGGGATACCCCTCTAAGAATTGCAAAAATGTATGAAGAAATTTTTAGAGGGTTGTTTCCCCCTGAAGATGACTTATTGAAATGTATTGAAGGTGAAACTCATGATGAGATGGTTTTAATAAAAGATATTCCCTTTTATTCAATGTGTGAACATCATCTTCTACCTTTTTTTGGCTTTGCTCATATTGCCTATATACCTGATGGAAAGATTGTTGGATTAAGCGAACTTCCAAAGGCTTTAGATTATCTTGCAAAAAGACCCCAAGTTCAAGAAAGACTTACAAGCCAATTAGCTAATCTACTCATGGAAAAGTTGAAACCAAAGGGATGTATAATAGTAATTGAAGCAGAACATCTTTGTATGAGTATGAGAGGCATTAAAAAACTAGGAGCAAAAACAATCACATCAGCAGTAAGAGGAATTTTTAGAAAAAGTCAGGCAACGAGGCAGGAAGCTCTGGAACTTATGAATAGAAAGGAGAAGTAATGGAAACAAATATTTTAAATGGTAAATTTTTAGCTTCAATTATAAAAGAAGAAATTAAGTATGAAGTCTTTGAACTTAGAAAAATGGGTATTAAACCCTCTCTTTCTGTAATATTAGTTGGAGAAAATCCATCATCTCAAAAATATGTTTCCTTTAAAGAAAAAACCTGCAAAGAACTTGGTATTGAGAGTGTTTTATTTAAACTTCCTAATGATACAGAAGAAGAGGAATTAGAAAATTTAATATATGAATTAAATAATAATCCATCGATAAATGGAATTCTTGTTCAGTTACCTTTACCAAATCATTTAAACCAGAATAAAATACTACAAAAAATAGACCCAATTAAAGATGTTGACGGATTTACTCCCTACTGTCTTGGTAGACTTCTTACAGATAATCCTCTTTTTATTCCTTGCACTCCAAAGGGAATATTAAAAATGCTTGATTTTCACGATATACAAATAGAGAAAAAAAATGCTGTGGTTGTTGGAAGAAGTATTATCGTTGGAAAACCTCTTTCTTTACTTCTTTTAAGAAGAAATGCAACTGTTACTATTTGTCATAGCAAAACAGAAAATCTCGGAGAAATCACGAAAAAGGCAGATATACTATGTGTTGCAATAGGAAAACCACAGTTTATAACTGCAGATATGGTTAAAGAAGGAGCAGTTGTAATTGATATTGGCATAAATATTACATATTATGGAAAAGTAGTAGGAGATGTAAATTTTGACTCTGTAAAACAAAAAGCCTCTTATATTACTCCTGTTCCTGGAGGTGTGGGACCTATGACTATTGCAATGCTGATGGAAAATACTTTACATGCTGTAAGACTTCAGAAAGGATTACTCTGATGATTGTTACCAAACAAAAAGACATTAAAGAAATTGTCAAGTATATAGACAAATTCAACTCCTTTTTTCTAATTGGATGTAGTGAGTGTGCAACTTTATGTGGAACAGGAAGCGAAGAAGCTATATTGAAATTAAAAGCATGGATTGAATCTCAAAATAAAAAAATAACTGGCTGGGTTATTGCAAAAACAGGTTGTCAGATTTTGGGGACAAAAAAAGATTTAAACCAGTACAGGGAATTAATCGATGAAGCTCAATGTATACTGGTTCTTTCTTGTGGAGCGGGTACGCAAACAATTACTGAATTTTTTGATTCTAAACCTGTAATTCCTGTAAATGATACTTTATTTATAGGTAATATGCGTCGATTTAGAGAATTTGAAGAGAAATGCCGTGTCTGTGGTGATTGTTATCTTATTTTTACAGGTATTTGTGTTGTTACTTTATGCCCAAAGTCTATGTTAAATGGTCCCTGTGGTGGTTATAAAGATGGAAAATGTGAGGTTAATCCAAAAATGAAATGCGCATGGATAACTGCATATAATATTTTAGAAAAAAGAGGGCTTGTTGATTTTTTCTATGATGGTCTATTAGGACCAAAAGACTGGTCAAAGTCTAATTCACCAAGATTTTCTGAAAAGGATTAAACTTTGACAGAATTTAGGAAAAAATTAATGAAAGATGAAATTGTAATAACTGTTGAAATGACTCCACCTAAGGGACCTGATGTTGCTTCTCTTGTTAAAAAATTAAAGGAACTTAAATTTTTAACAGATGCTGTCAATTTTACAGATAATCCTTCAGCAAAAATGCATATGTGTTCAATGTCAGCTTGTAAGATTTCCTTGGATTTAGGATTTGAACCGGTTTTACAAATGAGTTGTAGAGATCGAAACAGAATCGCTATTCAATCAGACTTGCTTGGTGCACATGCTTTAGGAATTAGAAATTTACTCTTAATGACAGGGGATCATCCAATATGGGGTGATCATAAAGAAGCAAAAGCAGTTTATGATATTGATTCATCATTATTGATTAAATTAGTAAAAAATCTTAATAATGGATTAGACATCAACGGAAATAAACTTAATGGTAAAACTGACTTCTTTATTGGAGCTGTTGTAAATCCAAATGTTGCCCCCCTCCCGCCTCAGCTTAAAAGATTCGAACAAAAAATAAAAATGGGGGCTCAATTCTTTCAAACACAGATGATCTTTGAATTAGAAAAACTCGAAAAATTTATGGATTTTGCTAATAAATTTAATAACGTAAAGATTATTGTTGGTATTATAATTATAAAAACAAAAAAAATGTTACACTTTATCGCAGAGAAAATTCCAGGAGTTGTTGTGCCAAAATGGTTGATTGATAAAGTCAATATCTTAAATGACAAAGATGTTGAAAAATTTGGAATAGAATTTGCAGGTAATATTATTTTGAGTATAATAGATAAAGGTCTTGCTAATGGATTTCATATAATGGCGATATCGAAGGTTGAAGAAGTGAAAAATTTATTAAATTATATTAAAATTAAAACAATATAAGATATGGGAATTGTTGGTGCAACATCACTTGGGCAGTACTTAGTTAAAAAGGGAGTTATTACAGAAGAACAGCTCCTGCAGGCTGTTAGAGTTCAAAAAACAGAAGGAATCAAAATTGCTTCTGCGTTGATGAAATTGGGATACATTAATGAAGACCAACTCTTTAATTCCCTAAGTGAAATTTATGGATATCCTTTAATTAATATTTTAAAAATTGATAAAGATCCCCAGGTTATTAAATTGATACCCCAAGAAATTATGAAAAAATATAAAGTAGTTCCATTTGCAAAAGAAGGCAGCACAGTAAAGGTAGCAATTTGCGATCTATCAAATACAACAATAGACTATATAAAATTCCTTCTTACAGGGTTTAATTTGGATATATATCTTACCAAATACTCAGATATGATGCAGTATTTAAATTGGGCAGACAAAACATCAGCAGAAGAAGAGAAAAAATCAGATAATGTCAATGAGCTAATTGAGAGTGCTGTTATAGACATGACAGCCATTGATGAATCAGAAACTAAAGAAGAAGAAACTATTAAAGTAGATGCACCTATAATAAAACTTGCCAATAAAATTATTTTCGACGCAATAAAAATGAAAGCAAGTGATATTCATATTGAACCCCATGAAAAAGGAGTAACAGTAAGATATAGAATTGATGGAGTTTTACATAATATCCTGAATTTACCACTTCAAATTAAAAGTGCTTTGACAACAAGATTCAAAATAATGTCCCATCTTGATATTTCCGAGAGAAGACTTCCCCAAGATGGCAGGATAAAAGCAACAATTTTAGGAAAAGAAGTTGATTTCAGAGCATCTACTTTACCAATAATTCATGGAGAAAAGGTTGTTTTAAGGATTCTTGAAAAAGGTTCTTTACAACTTGATTTAACAAAATTAGGATTTGAAGAAATTTCCTTACAGTTTTTCTTAGATGCCTTAGAAAAACCCTATGGAATGATATTAGTAACCGGTCCAACTGGTTCAGGCAAAACCACAACCCTTTATTCTGCTTTAATGAGACTAAACAAACCTGAAGTAAATATAATGACCGTTGAAGACCCAGTTGAATATAGCTTTCAGGGAATAAATCAGGTTCATGTAAAAGAAGAAATTGGATTAACTTTTGCAGCTGCCTTAAGATCCTTTTTAAGACAAGACCCGGATATCATAATGGTTGGTGAAATAAGAGATTTTGAAACAGCTGAAATTGCTGTTAAAGCCGCTTTAACAGGACATCTTGTATTAAGCACCCTTCATACAAATGATGCTCCAAGTACAATTACAAGATTGATAAATATGGGGATAGAACCCTTTTTAATTTCATCCTCTGTTTTGTTAGTTGTTGCCCAAAGACTTGTAAGAAAACTTTGCCCTAACTGTAAAAGACAAGAAACTGTTTCAAAGGAGACTCTTTTAAAATTAGGTTTTACTGAGGCAGAAATAGAAAATTTAAATGTGTACGGGCCTGTTGGATGCTCAGAATGCAATCTTACAGGATACAAAGGTAGAATAGCTCTCTATGAAGTAATGCCAATAACAGATGAAATAAAAGAACTGATTCTGACAGGAGCTACATCTTTAGATATAAAAAGACAAGCTGTTAAAGAAGGAATGTTTACACTAAGAAGAAGTGGACTTCATAAAATAATGCAAGGGATCACTTCTATTAAAGAAGTTTTGCGCGCCACTTTCGAGGATTAAATGTCTGAAGACATATACACTGACTATCTTATAATCGGCAGTGGTGTAGCAGGTCTAAGAGCAGCTATTGAACTTTCAAAAAGAGGAAATGTTTTAGTTGTAACTAAGGATTTACCTACAGAAAGCAGTACAGAGTATGCTCAAGGAGGTATCGCAGTTGCCCTTAGCGACGAAGATGAAATAAGCATCCATTATGAAGATACAATAAAGGCAGGAGACGGGCTTTGTAATGAAGAGGCTGTAAAAATTCTTGTTACCGAAGGACCTGAACGCATAATTGAATTAATAAATTGGGGAGCAGAGTTTGATAAAGAAGGTTCACGCCTTGCATTCACATTAGAGGGAGCTCATTCACGAAAAAGAATACTTCATGCCCATGGTGATTCAACTGGCAGAGAAATTGAGAGGGTTCTAATAAATAAAGTTTCCACCTTAGAAAATGTGAAAAAAGCTTCCTTTACAATGGCATTAAATTTAATTATAGAAGATGATCAGTGTCTTGGAGCTTATCTGTTAAAGGATTTTAAAATAATCAGATGTTTTGCTAAAGCTACCTTGCTTGCAACAGGTGGTGCTGGACAGGTCTATTCAAGAACAACAAATCCGAGAGTCATTACAGGTGATGGGATGGCAATGGCTTTTCGGGCAGGGTCGTATCTAAAGGATATGGAATTCGTTCAATTTCATCCAACTGCTCTTTATAAAAAAGGTGCTCCCAATTTTTTACTTAGTGAAACAATGAGAGGCGAGGGAGCTATTTTAAGAAATATTCACGGAGAAGCCTTTATGGAAAATTATCATCCACTTAAAGAATTAGCTCCAAGAGATATTGTATCAAGGGCCATAATTTCTGAAATGGTAAGAACAAAAAGCTCTTATGTTTACTTAGATATAACCCATCTGGATAGTGATTTTATTAAAAAAAGATTTCCAACCATATATTCAACATGTTTGAATTATGATTTAGACATAACCAAGCATCTAATCCCTGTGTCTCCTGCTGCCCATTATATCATGGGTGGGGTAGAAACAGATATTGATGGAGCAACTAATATAAAAGGTTTGTTCTCAGCTGGTGAAGTATCATGCACAGGTGTTCATGGAGCAAACAGATTAGCAAGTAATAGTTTACTTGAAGGACTTGTCTATGGTTATAGATCAGCCTATGGAGCAATAAAATATGTAGAAGGATTTGAAAAATTTAATTTTTTAAAGGATACTAAAATCAAATATAAACCAGATTATATTAATTCAGCAGAAATCTTAAGTATAAAAAATACTCTTAAGGAGACAATGTGGGAAAAAGTTGGAGTTATAAGATGTGCTGAATCTTTACAAATAGCAAAATCCATCATAAATCCTCTATATGAAAGATTTACAAATTCTTTATTTTTTGACCCTTTATCAATAGAAATTAAAAATATGATAACAGTAGGTTTGATAATTACAGAATCTGCTCTTGCAAGAAAAAATAGTGTTGGAGCCCATTTTAGAACAGACTATAAAGAAAAATTTCCAAACTGGCAAAGACATATAAGAGTAAGAAATGTCAATGAAAGAATTGAGGTTTTTTAATCTATAAAGAGAGGATTTTTATGCGTCGAGCAAAGATAGTTTGTACAATTGGACCATCATCTGAACAAAGAGAAATAATCAGACAAATGATATTATCTGGAATGGATGTAGCAAGACTAAACTTTTCACACGGAAATCACGATTGGTTTAGAAAAATAGTCAAAATTATTCGTGAGGAATCTGAAAAATTAGGCAAATCAGTAAGTATTATACAGGATCTACAAGGTATAAAAATAAGAATTGGTGAGGTAGAATATGGTGAGGTAATACTAACAGAAGGGCAAACAATAGAAATATTTCCTGGGAGTCAATTATCTAATGAAAAAAAGCTCTATATTTCATATCCTTCCATAATAGAAGATGTAAAAGCAGAAGAAGAAATCCTTATAGATGACGGACTTCTTAGAATAAAAATAATTGAAAAACTATCAGATAGATTAAAAGGAGTTGTTGTTGAAGGAGGAGTACTAAAATCTAAAAAAGGAGTAAATCTACCTTTTACAAGGACCACAGTAAACTCTTTTACAGAAAAAGATCAGGCAGACCTATTATTAGGGATTGAAATAGATGTAGACTATATTGCAATCTCTTTTATAAGAAATGGAGATGATATAGAAAAAATCAAAAAATGGGCTAAGAAAAAAAATATAATACTTCCTTCGATTATATCTAAGATTGAAAAAAGAGAAGCACTGAAAAACATAGAAGAAATCATAGAATTAAGCGATGGAATTATGGTTGCAAGAGGTGACCTTGGCGTTGAACTATCACCTGAGGAGGTTCCAGTATATCAAAAAATGTTAATTGAGCTGGCAAATCAAAAAAAGAAGATTGTAATAACTGCTACACAGATGCTTGAATCGATGAAGGAACATTCAAGACCAACAAGGGCAGAAGCAAGTGATGTAGCAAATGCGGTTCTTGACGGTACTGATGCATTAATGCTTTCTGCCGAGACAACAGTTGGTAAATATCCAGTTGAGGCAGTTAGAACAATGGATTCAATTATTAGATTTACAGAGGAAAGATTAGGAGAAAAAATTCTTCCATCTTTTAAGGTAAGTAAATATTTTCCTGAAGCAATTGCATCAGGTGCAGTAAGAGTAGCACAAGATATAAATGCTAAAGCAATTGTTGTATTTTCCCATTCCGGCTTTGCAGCTCTGCTTATATCTAAATTAAGACCTAAAATGCCTATTATTGCTTTTACCCCTGATTATAAAGTTTATAAAAAACTTTCATTACTATGGGCAGTTATACCAATGCATATACCTAAAAATATTGATTTTATTGATAATGCTTTTTTAAGGGAAACAGAAAAACAATTGAAAAGTTTAAATCTTGCAATGGATGGTGATGCTGTAGTTTTTGTAGCAAGTTCTCCATTTATGGGAAATAAAAATGTTATAAGACTTCATCGAATTGGTGATTCTCTATAAAAGCATGTCACTATAAGGATAATTTTTAATATAAGTTATAAACTCCTCTACAGCAGGTGAAAGAATTGAATTTTTTGGTAATACAATATAAAAATCTCTTGTAATTTTTCCTTCTTTAAGTTTTAAAACTTTCAAATTACCACATGAGACCTCTTTTCTAATTGCCCATTTAGAAACAATAGAAAGTCCCATTCCTCTTTCAACAGCTCCTTTAATTGATCCTGTTGAACCTAATATAAGAGCAATATGAAGGTCTGTAATACTTAATCCATGTTCAGCAAGAAATCTCTCTATTATTATTCTTGTACTTGAACCCTCTTCTCTTATCACAAAGGGTTCTTTTACAACATCATATATTGAAATTGATTTTTGATCACATAAAGGATGTTCAGCTGAACAAATTACGCACAACTCATCGGATATAATAGTTTCAACAGAAAATTTAATTTTTCCGGGCATTTCAGAAATTATTCCAAAATCAATCATGCTCGAATTTAGCATTTCCAAAATTTTTTTTGCATTTCCAATTGATACACTTACTCTAATCTTTGGATGTCTTTTTTTGAAATCTACAGCCACAGCAGGCAAAATATAATTTCCAACAGTTGTACCAGCTCCAATTTTCACACATCCTTTTATTAAACCTGTTATTTTACTTATTTCCTTAGCAGATTCAGCATATAAAGCTAAAATCTGTTTAGCATATTTATAAAGGATTTCACCTGCTGGAGTAAGAGTGATGCTTCCTGAAGAACGATCAAACAATTTCGTTTCATACAATTCTTCAAGAGCCTGAATCTGAAGGCTAACAGCAGGCTGTGTAAGGTGAATTATCTCTGAAGTTTTAGAGAAACTCTTTGTCTCAGCTACTGTGCAAAATACTTTTAATTTATGATCTTCCATTAGTAAAACATTTTAACATAAAAAATTTTTATAGGCAAGATAAATTATACCTTGATACTTGACAATCATAATATTATTTATTTTATTATAAAATAAACTTATAGGGGGGTTAGGTATAGTGGAGAAAGACAAAACCAAACTTATCCAAAGATTAAGAAAAATTGAAGGACAGATTAGAGGACTTCAAAGGATGATTGAAAGTGGAAGAGCCTGTGAAGAAATTATAACTCAGTTTGCTTCAATTAATGGAGCCTTAAAAGGAGCAGGATTTTTCATTGTGATGTTTTATCTCAATGACTGTTTAAAACGTAAAGCAGATTCAGTTGAAAACCTTGAAAAGGAAATTGAAAAGGTTATAAAGACTTATATATCTTCAATGTAAGGAGGTGTCAAATATGCCTTTGTATGAGTATAAGTGTAAACAGTGTAATATAACCTTTCAGGTTTTAAAACCAGTCAGTAAAAGAAATCAAAATGAGAAATGCCCAAACTGTGGAAGCAATCAGACAGAAAGATTAATTTCTCCGTTTATAACTAATACTTTGAGTTGCAGTTCCTTTAATTTTGCAAGTACTTGAAAAATAAGATAATCGGCAGTTTGCCGAAGGAGGTATTCAATGAAAATATCACGAAGAGGATTTTTAGCTTTTTCTGGAGTAGTCTGTAGCTCCCTTATTTTAGGGAATAATCTTGAAGCTACAGAAGGAAAATATGCTGTACTTGTAGACCTTACAAAATGTGATGGATGCAAGGACGAACCTTTTCCAAGATGTGTAAAAGCCTGTAGACAATACAATAAAAATCGATTTCCAGAACCCCAAAAACCAATTCAACCTTACTGGCCAAGAAAAACCTATGAAGACTGGTCTGACAAAAGAGAAAAAATTGATACACTCACTCCCTATAACTGGATTTTTGTTCAGAAGGTAAATATTGCTGGACAGGAGATTAATATTCCAAGAAGATGTATGCATTGTGATAATCCACCGTGTGTGAGAGAGTGTCCTTTTGGAGCATTGACAAAGCAACTTGAAGGGAACTCTGTTATTAATGATAAACTCTGCTTTGGTGGAGCAAAATGCAGAGATGTCTGCCCATGGCATATTCCACAAAGACAAGCTGGAGTTGGAATATATTTGCAGATTCTTCCTAAATATGCGGGTGGTGGCGTTATGTATAAGTGCGATTTATGTAAAGATAAAATTAAAAAAGGTGAAGAACCATCCTGTGTGCTTGCTTGCAAGGAAAGACTCGGAAAACAGGCAGTTTTTACCTTTGGTGAAAGAAAATCAATTTATGAATTGGCTTATAAAAAAGTTAAAGAAGAAGGGCTTTACATTTATGGAGATAAACAAAACGGAGGAACTTCAACGCTTTATCTATCAAAAATCCCCTTTGAAAAAATAGAGAGAGCATTAAAAGAAAAGAAAGAAAGATTTCAGATGTCTGTAAATGTAGAAAATAAAATAGAGTCAAAATTTAATCCTATTGGTAAAATAGTTTTATCTTCAGGAATTATTTCAATGATCGGAGCAGTAGTAGGAGCTCTTTTTTCTAAAAAAACAAAAAAGGAGGATAAGACAGATGAAAAATAAAATAAAAAGACACACCCTTATTGAAATTATTGAACACTGGAGCATAGCTTTTTCAGGGATAGTATTGCTTTTTACAGGACTTGGCTGTCTTCCCCTTTATAAAAGATATTACATAACAGAAATTCCAGGATTTGGATGGACTTCAGATTTTTACAATGTAACAATGGTTCATTATATTGCCTCTGTTGTTTTTGTAGCTGGAGTGATCTTTCATATTTTTTATCATGGATTAAGAAAGGATTTTGGACTGTTGCCTAAAAAAGGTGATTTATCTAAAAGTATTAAAGTTATTGCATCAATGATCGGAATCGGGAAAGAACCTCCATCAGATAAATATCTTCCTGAACAAAGAATTGCCTATGTTGGTATTGGATTAATAATTTTAATTCTAACTGTTACAGGAATTATAAAAATACTAAAAAATCTTCAATGGATTGTTCTATCGCCAACTATGGAATCAATCAACACACTTATTCATACTCTTACAGGATTTTTATTTATGTTTGCCTTTATTGTGCATGTTGGAACAGTTCTTTTATTTAAATCAAATTGGCCACTTCTTAAAAGCATGTTTACAGGATGGATAGATGAAGAATATGTTAAACATAGACATTCAATATGGTATGAAAAAATTAAGATGCATTAATTTTAGGCAAAGAGCAATTTTTTCTGGTTTTATCGGAAGTTTCTCTGAAGATTAACAAAGTTTTTAACAAGTTTTGTTTAAAAAATGAAAACCTACTAAATTTCAAGAAATTTATTACGTATGACCTCTCTGATTTTCTCATCAGAGGGGTCTGGTTCAGATAAAAACAATTCTATTAATCTTACTGAATTTTTTGAAAGACAGTTTGGACATCTATCCTGTATATGAATTGTAAAGCAATCCATGCAGAAAAGAGCTGATCTTAATGTTATAAAACATTTTCCAAATTTTTGTTTCAGTGTACATTTTTCTTCAATTTCATATATTTTAGTTTCCATGTTTAATCCAATTATAATACAATTAGTTCTAAAATAGATAGTAAAAAAATTTTAATATTCACTATAAAGTTTTTGTTCATGCCATTTTCCAAATATATTTTTTAAATTATAAAGTTTACCTATAAATTGGGTTAATTTTTGAGAGAGTTTTACAGGCTTTTCCTTTGCAAAGGGAGTTCCGGAAAGGGGAATAAAGTAATGACTGTGAATTTTAACTTCTATATTTTTCTTTTCTCCAAGACTGATTAACTTTTCCATTAATTTTATAGTATCTAACTGCTCCAAAGCGGTTTCACCGGGAAGTCCAAAAATAAAATCAACGTTTACAGAAAATCCCGCATTTATTGCATTATTAACTGCATTGTAAACATCTTCAACTGTATGTCCTCTATGAATTTTTTCAAGAACTCTGTCGCTTCCTGATTGAGCACCAATTGTTAAAATTTTGTTTGATATATATGGTTTTATAACTTCTAATGCTTCAGGAGTAACATGTTCAGGTCTTACTTCAGATGGAAAAGTACCAAAAAATATCCTTATATCCTTTGATAAAGATTTGATGCTTTTAAGAAGTTCTTCAACTGCTATTAAATTTAATGCTTTTCCATCCTCTGAAGCATAGGATAAAGCATTTGGAGTAATAAATCTTAAATCTTTCATCCCCTGTTTAATAAAAATTTCCACATGTTTAAGGATGTTTTCTATACTACGATGTCTTGGCTTTGTTCCGAAAAGATAACTTGTTTGACAAAATTTGCAGGCATAATGACATCCTCGGGTTATTTCAAGGGGGAAAAATTTTTTATGTTTCAAACTCCATGCAGGATAATTATCAATCTCAACTTTTTCACCATAAATTATATTTGGAAAAACCTTTCCATTCAATATCTTTTCTATCAGTTCAGGGAAACTTTTTTCACCTTCTCCAACAAAAACATAGTCAAAGCCAGCTTGAAAAGTCTCCTCAGGAGCACCTGATGGATGGGGTCCACCTGCTAAAAAAAGCGAATTAGGCAATACTGATTTGATTTTTTCTAAAATTTTCTTTATTTTTTCCCACTGAGGTGAACAAAAGGAAAAGCAAAAAATACACTTTGCTTCTTTATTCAAAATATTTTCAATATAAGTATCTTTAAAAATTTCAACTTCAATTTTATCATTTAATCCTGCATGCTCTAAATAAGCAATTAAAGCAGTTACACTGTATCTGTTAAATTTTGTTTCATAGAAAAAAATTTTCATTTACCCTGAAGAAGTTCTTCAGCATGAAATAGGGAGCTTTCTGTGATTCTACCACTTAACATTCGAGCAATTTCTTCTTTTCTTTTTTGACCAGTTAATAATTCTACCTTTACAACTGTTTTATCATCTATTATAACTTTTTCAACCTTAAAATGATACTGAGCCTGTGAGGCAATCTGAGGTAAATGGGTTACACAAAGCACCTGATGATGCTTTGAAAGTTCCTTTAATCTTCTTCCAACATTCTCTGCGGTAGTTCCACCAATTCCTGCATCTATTTCATCGAATATCAAAGTCATTGATTTTAGATTCCTTTTAGCCTCCTTAAGCTCAACACATTTAAGAGCAAGCATAAGACGAGAAAGTTCTCCACCAGAGGCAACTTTACTCAAAGGCTTTGGAGGCTCTCCAGGATTTGCTGAAAAATGAAACTCCACATCATCCTTACCTTTTGAAGAAATCTCTTTTTCGCTGAACCTTATTTCAAACTGAGGATTGCTAAATCCTACTTCCTTTAATTCTTCTTCAACTTCTTTTTCAATTTTTTTACCAAGATTTTTTCTTTTTTTTGATAGCTCTTCTGCCTTTTCATTTAATTGTGATTGAAACCTTTTTAATTCCTCTTCTAATTTTTTAACTTCTTCCTCTGAAATACTGAGCATGTTTAATTCTTTTTTTATGTTTTCTGCGTATTCAAGAATTTCTTTTATTGAACTACCATATTTTGATTTCAACTTGCTAATGAGTGCAATTCTTTCCTCTATCTTTTCAAGAGTAATTGGATCTGGCTCATAACTTTCTTTGAGTTTTCTCAGAGAATGAATTGCTTCATCAATCTGGGCAAGGCTTGATTCAATAAGAGCTTTTGGTTCCTCTGCATTTGAGTCAAAACGGGAAAGCTCTTTAAGAGTTGTTAGTGTTTGAGATAGATTTTCATAAACTGAATTTTTACCATCATAAAGTAGGCTAAAGGCTTTCTCAGAGAGTTCTCTAAGCTTTAAAACATTTTTAAGAATACCTCTTTTTTCATTTAGCTCCTCTTCCTCTCTTTCTTTAATTTGAGCAGATTCAATATCTTTTAACTGAAACTCCATAAGCTCCTTTTTTTGTTTTTTTGTAATTAATTCCCTCTCTAAGTAATCGATCTTATCCTTTAAATCAGCAACCTTTTCATAAAGGTCAGTAAACTCCCTTATCTCCTCATTTAATCCTGCAATTGTATCAAGAAAATCAATATGGTTTTCCTTCTTTAATAGATATGTATGCTCATGTTGGCCATGAATGTTTATGAATTGAGATGTAATTTTTATAAATCCCTGAGCTGTATAAACTGATTCATTTATATAGGACCTTGTCTTACCATGAATTGGAAGAACTTTTCTAAGAATGACTATGTCATCTTCTGAATCTTCAATTTTCAGATTAGTAAGCACAGCTTCTATAACTGCTTCATTCTTACCGTGTTTTACAAAATCTGAAGCTGATACTTTTTCTTTAAGTAAAACTCCAATTGCATCAACAATTATTGATTTTCCTGCTCCTGTCTCACCTGTAAGGACATTAAAACCCTCTTTTAATGGGATTGAGATACTGTCAATGATTGCAAAGTTTTTTATCCTAAGTTCTTCAATCATTTAATAAGACCAGCGCTACGCAAAACCTCCGCAAGTTTTTGTTTATTTGCCTCAGACATCTCACATAGAGGCAACCTTAGTTCTTCTTTTATTTTACCCATCATTGCAAGAGCTGTTTTTACAGGTATAGGATTTGTCTCAATAAACATTGCTTTATTAATCGTTTCAAGCTTATAATGGAGCTCCCTTGCACGGGCAATGTCTCCTCTTTCCCATGAATTAAACAATTCTGCCATATCTTTTGGACAGATGTTTGCAGTTACTGAGATAAAGCCTTTTCCACCAAGTGCTAAAAGAGTAAGATTTGTAAAATCATCACCAGAAATAACAGCAAAGTCAGGTCCGCAAAGTCTTATTATTTCGCTTACTTGCTTCATATCTCCTGTAGCTTCTTTAATTCCTTTGATTCTTGGATGCTCTGCAAGTCGAGCCACTGTCTGAGGAAGCATATTCACTGAAGTTCGTCCAGGAACATTATAAAGAATCATTGGTAATCCTGTTTTGTCTGCAATTTCCTTGAAATGTCTATAAAGTCCTTCCTGTGTTGGTTTATTGTAATAGGGAGTTACTGAAAGAGAACCATCGGCACCTAACTTTTCTGCTTTACGGGCAATCATGATTGCCTCTTCTGTTGAATTGGAACCTGTTCCTGCAATAACTGGTATTCGTTTGTTAACTACCTTTACTGTAATTTCAATCACCCTGTAATGTTCCTCATAATCAAGGGTTGATGATTCACCTGTTGTACCACAGGGAACAATAGCATGGGTTCCTTCATTTATGTGCCATTCAATAAGCTTTTCCAAAGCCTTCTCATCTACCTTGCCCTTCTTAAAAGGTGTTACAATTGCAACCATTGAACCTTTAAACATTTTATTCCTCCTTAACAAGTTTTTTATGAAATTATACCATAACTTAAAAATGTGATATACTTTTTTATAAAAGATATTTTTGAAATAATAAAAAGCAGAAGAAGCATCAGAAAATAAAAAAAGATGCTCCAAAAGAAGATTTAATTAAAAGATGCATTAAAGCAGCCCTTTATGCTCCATCTGAAAGAAATTCGCAGCCCTGGGATTTTATCATTGTTAAAGATAAAGAAAAGATCATGGAGATTTCAAAAGCCCAACCTTTTACAAAATTTCTTGAAGACGCACCCTATGTTGTTATTCCCCTTGCTGATGAAAAAAAAGAGTAATTACTGGCTTTAAGATATGGGATGTGCTTTAATGTGTCTTTTATTTAAAGTTCACTCCTTAACTTTACTTTTAATATATCCATGTGATAAAATTTAAAAATTTATGATTGATGCTATTTTTAATCCAAATTCAATAGCAGTAATTGGTGCTTCTGCGGAAGAAAAAAAAGTAGGACATGCTGTCTTAAAAAATCTATTGCAAGGCTTTGTAGGCAAAATCTATCCAATAAATCCGAGTAAGAATGAGATTTTATCTCTTCCCTGTTATCCTTCTGTTTCAGTAGTACCAGATAAGATTGATCTCGCTATAATAGTTATCCCTGCTAAAGCAGTTGCAGATGCATTAAGGGATTGTAGTAAAGCTGGAGTAAAAGGCGTAGTTGTTATAACCGCTGGATTCAAGGAAGTTGGTGGAGAGGGAGTTGACAGAGAAAAGGAAATTATCTCTATTGTGAGAAACTCTGGGATGAGAATGGTTGGACCAAACTGTCTTGGCGTAATGAATACAAAAATAAAAATGAATGCTTCCTTTGCAGCTGAAATGCCACCAGAAGGAAGAGTAGCCTTTTTCTCTCAATCTGGTGCATTAGGAGTAGCAATAATAGACTGGGCATTGGAGAATAATTTTGGTTTTTCTAAGTTCGTAAGTTTTGGCAATAAAGCTGACCTTAATGAAACTGACTTTTTAGAATATTTTGCAAAGGATCCTGATACAGATGTAATTTTAGGATATATTGAAGATATTGTTGATGGAAAGAAATTTTTAAATATTGCTAAAGAAGTTACAAAAATAAAACCTGTTATTTTGATAAAATCAGGGGCAACTGAAGCAGGAGCAAGGGCAGCTTCGTCTCATACAGGAGCATTAGCAGGTTCTGACAGAGCCTTTACAGAGGCTTTCAGGAAAACAGGAATAATAAGAGTTAATGGGATTCAAGAACTTTTTGATACAGCAGAAATGTTTCTTTCAAAAAAATATCCTAAGGATAAAAGACTTTTGATTATTACAAATGCAGGTGGTCCTGGAATTATTGCTGCAGATACAGCAGACAAACTTGGAATAAAATTAGATCCGATGAGTAGAGCATCCATAGATAAAATAGCTGAAAAACTTCCTTCAAGTGCTTCTCTTTATAATCCTGTTGATGTTATAGGAGATGCCACTTCTGAAAGATATAAGGTAGTTTTAGAACAGGCTATAAAGGATGAATTAATACAAGGTATATGCGTTGTGCTAACTCCGCAAGCAATGACAGATGTTGACAATGTAGCAGATGTTGTAATTTCTTCATCAAAGAAAACAGATAAACCGATTTTTACTACCTTTATTGGAGGGCAGAGAATAAAAAATGCAATAAAAAAACTTAAAGAAAACAAAATACCTAATTTTACTGATCCTTCTGTTGCCATAAATGCATACAGTAAATTAATTAACTTTGTTGAACTTAAAAATAGAAAAATATCAGAAAGCTCCCCATTACCAATACTTCAAGAAAATATTTTAAGAGTAGAAAAAATTATCAAAAAAATGCAAGAAAATGAAATTTCAGAAATAGGAGGAGAAGAGGCTTTAGAAATTTTATCATTATACGGTTTTACTTTCCCTGAAAGAGCTCTTGCAAAAACACCAATGGAAGCAGTTGCAATAGCAGAAAGAATCGGATATCCAGTGGTCATGAAAATTTCATCTCCTCACATACTTCATAAAACCGATGTAGGAGGTGTTAAATTAAACTTAAACAATGAAAAGGCAGTATACAATGCCTTTATTGAAATTACTACTAATGTTAAAAGGTTTATGCCAGATGCTTTTATTGAAGGAGTGATGGTTTATGAAATGGTTACAGGAGGTAAGGAAGTTATCTTAGGTGTCAGTTTTGATAGAACTTTTGGACATATGATTATGTTTGGATTAGGTGGAATTTATGTAGAAGTATTGAAAGATGTTTCTTTTAGAATTGTCCCTGTTACAGAAGAAGAGGCTTTTGATATGATAAATGAAATTAAAGGAAGCAGAATTCTTGATGGAGTAAGAGGCGAAAAACCCTATGACAAAAAGGATATAGCAAATCGTCTAAGAAGTCTTTCCAGATTAGTTGAAGACTTTCCAATAATAAAGGAAGTTGATATTAATCCTTATCTTGTTATGAATAATGGTGGTATAGGATTAGATGCAAGAATAATTATTTAGGGTATAGGGAGGACAAAATGATACCCATTTTTATAATATCAAACAGAGCATTTACAGGAAAAAATTTGTTTGCATTAGGATTAGCAATGACTTTAAAAGAAAAAGGGTACAATGTAGGATATATGAGACCTCTTGGTAGAATACCATTTAAAAAAGGACAAGAGGTTTATGATGAAGAGGCATTTTTCATAAAAGAAATGCTCGGGCTTGAAGACCCTTTAAATATCATTTCTCCCTTTGTATTTACCTATGAAACTCAATACAGATTACTTAATGGTGAAGATTTAAGAATCAAAGAAAAAGTTAAAGAAGCCATTTCAGAACAAAACAACAAAGATTTTTTGATTATTGTTGGAGCAAACAACATTTTTGAAGGATACTGTCTTGGGATTGATGCAATAAATATTGTCAAAGACACGAATGGAAAAGTTATAGCAATTCAACATTGGGATAGCGAATTTGCAATGGATGACATATTTGGTATAAAAGATTTAAGTGGTGACAGATTTATAGGTGCTGTGATAAATAAAGTTCCTGTAGAGCAGTACCATCATGTCAAAGAAAAAGTAGTTCCCTTTATGGAAGGAAGAGGTATAAAGGTCTTAGGAATATTTAAAAAAGATAAACTTCTTGAAGCAGTAACAGTAAGAAGACTTATGGAAGCAATCAATGGAGGGCTTGTTTGTTGTGAGGATAAATTAGACGAATTTGTTGAAAATCTGTCAATTGGAGCTATGGACCCTGAAACAGCTTTGTCTTATTTTCTAAGGATACCCAATAAAGCTGTAATAACTGGAATTCATAGAACAGACATTCAGTTAGTTGCAATGGAAACATCTACAAAGTGCCTTATACTCACAGGTGGTATGCATGTAAGTGAAACAGTTACAGGCATAGCAAGAGCAAAGGGAATTCCTATCATTGTTACCGCCTTAGATACTTTTACAGCTGTAGACAGAATGGAAAAATTAATGGGTAAAGCTGTAATTCTTGAAAAAAATAAGGCTATTAAAGCTAAGGATATAGTAAGTATTGAGTTCGATTTAGAAGAATTTCTTAGACGTGTTAAACAATGAGTGAATCTGAGAGAGAATTACTCGAAAAGGCAAATACTCTCATTGAAGCCCTTCCCTATATAAGGAAGTTCTACGGAAAAACTTTTGTAATTAAATATGGTGGAGCTGCTCAAAAAGAACCAGAACTTAAAAATTGTTTTGCCCAGGATATAGTCTTATTGAACTTCATAGGAATAAGAACAGTTGTAGTTCATGGTGGCGGTCCTAAAATAAGTGAATTGATGAAAAGACTTGGAAAAGAACCTCAATTCATACATGGACATAGAGTTACTGATAAAGAAACCATGGAAATAGTAGAAATGGTTCTTGGAGGTGTAATAAACAAAGAAATCGTCCAGTTAATTAATGCCCATGGAGGTAAAGCTATAGGACTTACAGGAAAAGATGGAAACCTCTTAAGGACAAGTAAAAAAAATATAAAGATTAATGAAAATAATGTAGACCTTGGTTATGTAGGAGAAATAGATAATATATCAATAGATATTCTTGAAAGTCTTCAAAGAGATGGATTTATACCAGTTATTGCACCAATTGGCTTTGATAAACAGGGAAACAGTTACAATATAAATGCAGATTCAGTTGCATCAAGTATTGCTGTTGCTATTGGTGCTGAGAAATTAATACTGCTTACTGATGTAAAAGGTATTTCTGATAACTCAGGTAATCATATTCCTACTTTAAAAATCGACGAATCTTTAAAGTTTATTGAAGAAAAAATTATTACTGGTGGAATGATTCCAAAAGTTTATGCCTGTTTGAATGCATTAACAGGAGGAGTAAAAAAAGCCCACATAATTGATGGTAGAGTTCCTCACAGTCTTCTTCTTGAAATCTTTACAAAAAAAGGTGTAGGTACAGAAATTATTCTCTAAATGACTGAGATTAGACTTAATATTTCCTATACTGAAATTTTTCCAAATAAAATCGTTGAAATCTCCAAAGAAGACAGAAAGTACATTTTTAATGTTTTAAGACTTAAGATTGGAAATTCAATTATCGTAATTGATGGAAAAGGTAAAAGCTTTGAAGCAAAAATTATAGATAAAAATAAACTTGAAATTATAGAAGAAGACAAAAAAAATATTGAAGACCCATTCTCTTTAATTCTTTGTCAGGCACTACTGAAGGGTGAAAAAATGGATATGATTATTCAAAAGACAACTGAGCTTGGTGTAAAAAAAATAATTCCCTTTGTAAGTGAAAGATGTATCTTAAAAAATACAAACAAAATTGAAAGATGGCGCAAAATAGCAAAAGAGGCATCAGAACAGTCAGGCAGAAATTTTGTACCCGAGATAACTGATTTAACCAACTTTGAAAATCTGATTAGTAAAATTGACAATGGATTACTTTTTTGGGAGAAGGAGGAAAAACCCTTGATATATTTAATTAAGGAATTAGATATATCTAAACCAATCTTTTTATTAATCGGACCAGAAGGCGGCTTTTCTGAAAAAGAAATATTAAATGTAAGAGAAAAAGGAATAAAAACAGCTTCTCTTGGCAGAAGAATATTAAGAGCTGAAACTGCCTCGATAGTTTCTTTATCAATACTTAATTTTTTATTACAAAATTATGATATAATTAAAAAATGACATATACATCAAAAGAAAAAGCCTTACAGATTGCAAAATTTCTTGATGATAAAAAAGCTGTAGATATTAAAATTCTTGAATTAAAAGACCTTACTATAATAACAGACTATTTTGTAATCTGCTCTGCTGACAGCACAACCCAGGTGAAGGCTCTAACTGAGCATCTTGAAGAAAAAATGGATTTAGAAGGATTTAAGCCACTGCATATTGAAGGACTTAATTATGCTCACTGGGTTTTATTAGATTATGGGGATGTGATTGTCCATATATTTTTAGAAGAAACAAGGCATTACTATGACCTTGAGCGTCTGTGGTTAGATGCACCAAGAATTCCTCTTGATTCTTCTATCTCAGATAAAAGCCGCGCAGTGTATAGATAAAATGTCCAGTTATAGTTAAGCTGTCTTTTTGCCAGTCCTCTGGTAAGGGCCAAAAGGGTTGGGCATCATTTAATGCTTTAATAGCTGCATCATCAAGCATTCTATAACCTGATGTCCTAAGTAATTCAACATATACAAGCTTTCCTCTTTTATCTATAGTAAATTTTATATAAAGATCCCCATAAATTCCTCTTTCTGCTGCCTGCGGAGGATACTGCCATACTCGCTCTATTTTTTCCTTTAATCTTTGCAAATAACCCCAGTCATTGAATTCCTTTGCCGAAAAACTTAAACCCTTTGAACTTTCAATCTCTTCATCTTTTCCTTTTCGCTGTTTGGATAGTTTAGCAATTATATCTTTATCAAAAATATCAGGTTCCTTTTTTAAATTTTTAGATTGAACATTCTCTTTAAATGTTTGATCGATATTGTCTTTCGCCGATTCCTTTTTTATCTCTTCATTTCCATATTGTCCTTTTGGAATAGAAGATAAAGTTTTGGGTTGTCTGTCCAATTTTAAAGGAGGTATTCTTTCTAAGCTCTTAGGAACAGATTTTGGTTTTATTTGCTCCATTGTATGTGGTTTTTGTGGTAATATTAAAATCGAAATTGTTTCTGGCAAAGACTCCTTTGTTTTTACAGTCTTTTGAAAAAAAGTCAGCAGAGTAAAAATTAAAATGTGGAAGATTAAAGAATAAACAATTGCCCTTTTCACATATTTATTTTAACTGTAAGAGATGTGTTTCTTAAATATTCTTGAAATAAAAGATCCGAAGGCTTTGAAATACAGAGGAATTAAATGGTTACCTTTTTCTTTTCTTAGCCATAAAGCCATTGCAATCTCTTGAACATTAGGGTCTCTATGGATGTTTAACCATTGATCAATTCTTTCATCATTTCCAAACATGTAGTCTTGAAACTTTTTCATTATATAAAATTGCCTTCCGAATCTATTATCCCAGAGTTTTTCATAAAGAGTTAAATCTTTCTTTTTGATTGCCTCAGCAGCAAACTGTCCTGATTTCATTCCATAATAAATTCCTTCAAAAGAAACAGGCATTACTGAACCAAGACAATCTCCACAAAAAATAATGTTATCTTTAAAAAATTTTCTTTTGCTCCAGCGAGGTATTTTATAGGCTCTTAAATTAAAATTCTTTAAAGTAGAAATTGAAGGAAATCGCTTTTTAACAAAATTTTCTATGAAAACTCTAAGGAGAGTAACTTTTTCTGCACCAGTTCCAACAGAAAAATAATCTTTTCCTGGGAAAACCCATGAATAAAAAAAAGAAGCATGGGAACTACCAAACCAGAATTCACAGGGGCTGTCTGGATTAATATCTAATTTAGGCATGTGAAAACTTACAGTCCAAAAATATTGAATTTTTTTCATTCCTATGAGAGAACATACCCTTGAATTAACTCCATCTGCAGCAATAACATATTTTGAATATATTTTTTTAATATCTCCTGTTTTTGATTTAATTGTTGATTCTATATTATTTTTGCCTTTCTCTATTTTTATTAATTCTCCTTCAAACATTTCAGTACCGATTTTTTTAACCAATCCTCTTAAAAAAGAATCAAATTCTTTTCTTTCAAAAATAAAAAGTTCACCACCTTTAAAAGAAACCTCAATGGGAGAAGAAAAGGGGGGTACAATTTTTATTTTTTTTACAATATTAAAACTCAATCCTTTCTTTACTTCGGCTAATAAATCAAGATCTTTTAACCCTGCAGAGGGAATTCCTCCTCCACAGGGCTTGTCAAACTGGAAATTTTTTTCAATTAAACATGAAGTAATGCCCACTTTTGAAAGAAAAATCGCGGCGGATGAACCAGCAGGTCCTCCACCTACAATTAAAACTTCATAATCCATAGTTATTATTTTTTAGTTACCACAAGCACAGGACAAGGTGCATTTCTTATAATCCTTTGAGTTGTACTTCCAACAAAAAATCTTTCAACACCACTTCTTGGTATAGTACCAATTATTATCAAGTCAATATCATTTTCGGATGCGAATTTAATAACTTCTTCATAGGGTATCCCTCGTTTTACAACAGTCTCAACATTCTTTATTCCTTCAAGCATATCAATTCCAAAGGAATCCAAATTTCTCTTTGCATGGGCTTCTAAATCCTTATAAAGATCTGTAATTGATGGATGAGGAATATGTAGATTCGATGCTTTTTCAATATCATAAATAACATGAAGAAGATATAATTTTGCATTAAACATCTTTGCAAAGTCTGCTGCATATGAAAGTGCATACAATGACTCATCAGAAAAGTCTGTTGGTAAAAGAATTTTTTGAAACTTCATAACACCCTCCTAATTTTTTATGTTTTTTAAGTATATCAATCTCATACCTTCAAATACAAGATGTGGTAAATAATCATATGGAAATTTTATGTGCTTCTCAATTAATTCTGCATTTCCTCCTGTGAGAATAATTTTCAGTTTAATATCAAGAAATTTTTCAATTTCCTTTATTATTCCATTTATGCCATAAATAGTCCCTAAAATAATACCACTTCTTATGGCTGAATCTGTATCATTACCAAGAGGGTATACAGAATCAGAAAGATTTACTATCGGCAAAAGAGCTGTTTTTTCATGTAATGAATAATTCATCATTTCTATCCCTGGCATTATTGTACCGCCAAGAATTTCACCATTTTTTGTAACAACAGTAATTGTTGTAGCTGTACCTACATCAACGATAGCAATATTTTCTTTAAATAATTCATAGGCAGATAAACAACATGCTAATCGGTCACTGCCAAATTTTTCTGGATTATTAACTTTTAATAAAAGTCCTGTTCTTAATTTGCTGTTTATATTAAAAATTCTATTAAATTTGTCTTTAAATAAACTGAAAAACCTTTCGGAAATATAGGGAACAACAGAACATATAATACAATCAGTTTTAAATGCAGAAGTTTTGAATTTTATTATTCTTCCCAGAGCAATCCAATCTAATTTCTCTAAAGAACATTGATATAATATTGAAAAATTATTATTTTCTGGATTTTCAAATTCAACAGTTTTGAAAGTGGAATTACCAATTTTAACTCCGATTAACATTCCTTATCCCTAAGTAAAGTAACATCTCCAGCACTTATTTTTTCATATGTTCCATCAGGCAGTCTAACAATCAATCTACCCTCATCATCTATTGCTTCTGCTACAGCTCTTATTTCCCTGTCAGTAAGAACGATTTTAACCTGTTTACCAATAGTGCCACTTAATTGCATCCATCTATCTATTATTGTTTTTCTGTTTTTCTTTTCAAGTAACTGATACCATTTATCAAACTCTTTTATTATCTCTGATGCTAACATAACTCTGGAAAATTCTTCTCCTTTGCAGATTCTCAAAGATGTAGCAATCTCTTTTATCTCTTCTGGTATATCATCTTCAGTCATATTTACGTTAATCCCTATACCAACAACAACTGCTTTAATTCGTTCACCCTCTATCTTCATCTCCGTAAGAATCCCAGCAACTTTTTTTTGATCAACAAGCATATCATTAGGCCATTTAATTATTACAGGTATTTCCGAATATCTTCTCAATGCAGTAGTACAGGCAACAGCACTTGTAAGGGTTATCAAAGTAGCATATTTAGGTGTAATATTAGGTTTTATGGCAATGCTCATGTAAAGATTTTTACCTTCTGGAGAAATCCATTTTCTTCCTAACCTACCCTTCCCCTTTGTTTGCCTGTCAGCTATAACAACTGTACCGGATGGATATCCTTTTTTAATAAGTTCATAGGCAATGTTGTTAGTAGATTCTACTTCATCATAAATAACTATCTCTGTTCCTACTTCTGATATTTTTGAGGATATTATTTTTTTTATTTCTTCTGCTGTAAATTCCACAATTGGTTACCTCTCTGGTTTTAGTATAACAACTTCTATCTTACCTTTTAATGCATCAGCAAAATATTTAGCATCTGATTCTGAACCTACAATACTTCCATAGTGCATTGGTATGGCAATTTTAGGATTGATATCAAGAGCTGCCTGAACAGCTTCTTTAGCATCCATAACATAAGTACCTGAAACAGGTAACAATGCAATATCAATATCTTTAAATGTTTTCATCTCAGGAATATAATCAGTATCACCAGCTATGTAAAATCTCTTTCCAGATACCTTAAAGATGTATCCAACCCAACCTTTTTCTTTAGGGTGAAATTTTTTATTTGTATTATATGAAGGTACAGCTTCGATTTCTATACCCTCGACTGTGATTTTATCACCTGGTTTAACCACAATTTCCTTAGCTTTTATTTTTCCAGCACAATCCTTTGGTAATACTAAGACAGTATCAGGATCCAGAATCTTTTTAATATCCTCTGGACTGAAATGATCATAATGTTCATGGGTTATAAGAATAATATCTGCCTTATCTGGTTGAGCTATCTGGAATGGGTCAGTATAAATAACTTTTTCTCCGACAATTTTAAAAGTGTCATGTCCAAGCCATTTAATATTTTCTAACATATCTTATACCTCCTTAAAGTTTGTTTAATATATGATACTAAATTTTTATCGAGCTTAACAATTTGACTTTTTTCAGATATTTTTATTAGATTAAAAAATTATCGGGGCGTAGCGCAGCTTGGATAGCGCACCTGCCTTGGGAGCAGGGGGTCGGTGGTTCAAATCCACTCGCCCCGATTGAATTTTCAAGGGATTGTCAAGGTTAGTGACTACATCGTTGACTACATGTTGACTACCTGCTAAAGCCTCCAAAGCCTGTATAGCATTTTGTAGCACTGGCAAGGCAACTTTGGTATAAATTTGCTTTGTTGTAATCTGTTCATGCCCTAAAAATGCCTGAATTGCTCTTATATCAATTCCTTGTTCCAATAAGTGAGTTGCAAAGGTATGTCTTAGCTGGTGGGGTGAATTTAGGGAGTATAATAAGAATTGTGTCCATTAATGGATTGTTTAGGTAGTGGATAAAGTAAGGCTTAAATAGGATAACATAGGAAAATGAAAAAAAGAAAATTAAACAAGGAGAATTTGGACAAAATGGGGGATTTGAATTTAGACAAAGTTTTGAATGAAATCTCAAAGATTAACTGGGAATGCTTAATAAGAAAGACAACTATTTTAATTACAAGAAATATCCTGAAGAGGTTCGGAAATATATTTACACAACCAATGTAGTAGAAAACATAAATAGCAGGATAGAACTAATAAGAGCAAATACAGGAGGGTATTTTCAATCAATAAAGAAAGCGGAGGTGGCGATATATGTAACAGTAAGCAGGATAGAGAAGAATAAATGGAAAGAACCGCTTCCTTTGGTTAAATCTGCTTTATATGAATTGAAGCAAATTTTCGTGAAAAAATTTTATGGACAGACAAAATTCTCTTGACAAGTGTCCCTCTTTTTCAATAATTATTCCAAATTGATTAAAAGCCTCCTTAATTTTATCCTCATATAGGTACATAATCAGCCTAAAATTGCTGATCGATAAATTGGAAAAATTCATATTCGCAACCATACCAGTTATTCCTATTTCAGTACTTTCAAGATTTTTTCCTATCCCTGTTGGCTTCGAACCTAAAAAGTAAATTGGAATAAAAACTCTCTTTTTGATTTAGTCCTTTAAACATTCTTGACTTTAATAATCATAAGTAGCTATCATTTTTTATGAATAAGAAAATTGCTTTCATATATGATGATATCTTTCTAAAGCATGATACGCCAGAAGATCATCCTGAATCAAAGGATAGACTCATTGCAATTGTAAACCGTCTTAAAAAAGAAGAGTTATGGAATAAATTACTCCACATAAAACCAAGAAAAGCAACAGAAGAAGAATTAGCTTTGGTTCATGAACCGCACTACATAAAAAAAATAAAGAACTCTCCACCTGGCTATTTAGACCCAGATACTTACCTAAGTGAACATTCCTATGAAGTTGCATGTTATGCAGTAGGTGCTGTGCTTGATGCTGTTGATGGTGTTTTGAACAAAAATTTTGATGGTGCTTTTTGCGCAGTAAGACCTCCGGGACATCATGCTGAAATGGACCATGCAATGGGATTTTGTATTTTCAATAATGTTGCAGTTGGTGCAGCCTATGCAAAAACAAAAGGAGTTAAAAAGATTTTTATAATTGACTTTGATGTTCATCATGGAAATGGTACCCAACATATTTTTGAAGATGACTGTTCAGTGTTTTTTTTCAGTTCCCATCAATTTCCTTTTTATCCAGGAACAGGACGAGAACTTGAAATGGGAAGAGGTGCAGGAGAAGGATGCACTTACAATATTCCTTTAAGGTCTGGTTCAGGAACGAAGGAATATTTGACGATTTTTCAGGATATATTACCACAAAAAATAAGAGAAATTAAACCTGAACTTATAATTGTCTCTGCTGGTTATGATATGCATCAAGATGATCCAATGAGCTATATAAATGTAACCACTGAAGGAGTAAGGAGTATAGTAAGAAGTATTCTTAGATCTTCTTACGCTCCTAAAATTTTTGTTCTCGAAGGTGGTTATAACCTTCAATCTATGTCAGAATGTGTTAAAGTAACCCTTGAAGAAATGTTGGGTTAACTTTTCCATAAAAATAACCCTGTGTCTTCATCAAAGGCTCTTTCAAATGAAATGCCATCAAATTCTATTACCTCAAATTCAAAGGCAAAAACTTCTGCTTCATAAAGATGACCACCAATACATGAAAAATCTTCCTTGGAAAGAACAATATGAATATGCGGAAAAGGCTCTCCATCTTTAATTGAAACATTTCCCTTTAGAGATAGTATTTCCATTGGTTCATTAAATTCACGAGAGATATAATTTTTCTCACTCTGATCGTAATATCCAACTTTAGCTCTTGTTACAGCTCCTATTCCACTTATTAATCCAGAAGTTATAGAGTTTTCTTTTAAAAATTTTATAATGCTTGAAACAATCTCCTCCCCCTTATAGAATCTGCCCTGTAAAACTCTTTTAATTTTAAATTGTTTAATCATTTTTCATCTCCTTTTCTTATTCTCTCAGCTAAAACTTCTAATGAATGTTTTACTTTAATTTGGAGTTCTTCTTTATCAACGCCTCCACGAATTTGCATAACGCAGCCTGGACAGTCTGTGCATACAAGTTTTGCTTCTGTTTTCTGGATATTTTCAAGCTTTCTTCTTAAAATCGTTCCTGATATTTCCGGGAATCTTAATGAATAGCTTCCACCCATACCACAGCATGTATCTGATTCAAACATCTCAATAAGTTTTAATCCTGCATTTGTCAAACTTTCCCTTGGTTGTTGAGATATATTAAGACTCCTTATTAGATGACAGGGATCATGATAGGTAAAATCAATCTCTGGAAGTTTTTTAAACTGAATTTTACCTTCTATTATAAGTCTGTTAACTAATTCTGAGGCATCTATAACTTTTTCTGAAAGATATTCTGCAGATTTTACTAATTTTTCATCATAATTTTGCTCTTTTAAGTCTTTGATAAACTGCCTTTTTAGTGCAACTGTACATGTAGGGCAGGCAGATACAACATAGTCTGCTTCTACGCTAAGCAGTGCCTCTATGTTTTGCTTTGAATTATTGGCTGCTACATCCATAACTCCCGAATATCTTGCAGGAGCCCCACAGCATGTTTGTTCCTGAGGGAAAAGTACTTCTATGTCAGCAGAATTAAGTAATTTAACTAAAGCTTCTCCAATCTCAGGATAGGCAAAATCAATAAGACATCCTGCAAAAAATATAGCTTTCTTTTCAGACTTTGGTTGTTCAATCTTTTTAAATCTATCTCTGAATGGAACATCGGCAATTGCAGGCAGGCTCCTTTCATGAGTTAGTTCTGAGAGAAAGAAAGGTAAATGTCTTATGAATCCTTTTGATTCAAAGGGTTTCTGAAGTTTGGACGCTACTTTAAGTATTGTATGAAAAAGTTTTCTGTTGTTTACAACGGAATATATTGCCTTTGTTTTAAATCCTAATCCTTCTTCTTTTGCAAGTCTTTTTCTTATTTGTAGAATAAGTTCAGGAATGTTTATTTTACCGGGGCATACTTTTACACAGTTTCCACATTGAATGCAAAGTCCCTGTATATCTTTGGAAGCCTTAAGACCTTCAGTCCAGGCAGTAAGTATTGTTCCAATTCCACCTGTGTAAACTTTACCAAAAACATGTCCACCAATGATCCTGAATACAGGACAAACATTAAGACATGAGGCACAACGAATGCATTGAAGACTCTGTTTAAATACAGGGTCCTTGGCTACTTCAGTTCGCTTATTGTCAAAGAGAATTATATGAAACTCTTTTTGAGAACCATCTATGTGAATTTCAGGTTTATTAACGAAAGATATGTAACTTGTTATAAGTTGTGCTGTTGCACTTCTTGGAAGTGCCCTTATAATTGGAAATATATCTTCAAGTTTTGCTACAAGTTTTTCAACCCCCACAACAGCCACATGAATTTTAGGCAGTAACATTGTTAAACGTGCATTACCCTCATTGGTAAAGAGCAACAGTGTTCCCGTTTCTGCAATAGCTATATTAGCACCTGTTATTCCCATTTCAGCAGAAAGGAATTTTCTTCTTAAGTGCTTACGGGCAAATTTAACCATCTGAGCAATATCTGGCTGAACAGGTTCAACTTTTTTTGTGAAGACATCTGAAACATCATACCTCGTAAGATGAATTGCTGGTAGCACCATGTGGGAAGGTCTTTGCCCTGCAAGTTGAATAATCCATTCACCAAGGTCTGTTTCATTTACTTCAATGCCTTCTTCCCTTAGATACTTATTTAAGTGAATCTCCTCTGTTGCCATTGATTTTGATTTGACAATACTTTTTACATTGTTTTTCTTTGCAAGTTCAATTATATAGTTTCTTACTTCCTCTGGACTTTTTGTATAAAAGACCTTTGCACCATTTTCTGTAGCAGATTTAATAAAGATTTGAATGAGTTCTTGAAGGTGATCAGCTACATAGGATTTAATATTTGCAATTTTTTCCCTTATTTCCTCAAAATCAAGCCCCTCATAGGCTTTACGCCTGCTTACAGAATAGGCTTCTGAAAATCTTGTTAATGCACCGCTTAAATTGGCATTTGATAAAGCTTTTTTTATCTCTTCTTTAATCATCTTTACCCCCTAAAAATTATTAATGCAAAGGATGATAACCCTTTCTGGACCATGAACCCCTATTGTAAGAACCCTCTCAATATCAGCTGTTCTGCTCGGACCACTTATTATTGTCATATAGGGTATATTTTTTAAATTTATCTGCTTCATCATTGATTCCATATCCGGTAAAATTCTGCTTACTGGAAGAATTGCTATATGAATTTCTGTTAAAGAAGAACAAAGTCTTTTTGAAATCTTATCGGATATTTCAACAAGACTACCTGTCTCTGCAATGCCAAAGTCAACCTGATTAATCCCTATTTTTGCAGAAGATGCTGAGCTGAGGTCTATATTAAACTCAATCTGAGGTAGTTCCTTTTGAAGCGAATCTTTATCAATTCCTTCAAGAAATTCTGATTCACACCATACTACTTCCTTTGAAACTTTTGATGAAGTATTCTGTTTAATGAAATCCTTTATAAAATCAAGAGCCTCTGCTTTACTACTAAATTTGTGCACTTCTGCATTTATTGCCTCTGCTTTTTGTTTGAAAAGTTCAAACACTTAAGCCTCCTTTTTATATGCTTCAGCAAGCAAATTAACTGTATGTAAAACTTTACATTTACCATCCCATCGATGAATCCCTTCAAAGAGTTCCATCATACAGGCAGGACATCCTGTGCAAACTACATCTGCCTTTGTTTGTTTTATATCCTCTGCCTTTGCTTTAGCAATTTTAAGCGCTGTATCTGTATGGGTTAAATGATAACTGCCACCGCTTCCGCAGCAGGCATCGGGTTTCTTCATCTCAACTAAAGTTAAACCGGGAATCATTTTAAGAAGTTGTCTTGGTTCATTAAATACCTTCATTGACTTCTTAAGATGACAGGAATCATGATAAGTAACTTTTAATTCCACTTTTCCCTTCGGTGGCTCAAATTTTATAGCTTTTAAAAGGAATGTAGATATATCATAAACCTTTTCAGACCATTTTTTTGCTTTTTCTTCATAAACTTTGTCTCCCTCAAGAATAATAGGATATTCATGTTTCAAAGCACTTCCACAGGAACCACAGACTGTAACAATGTATTGAGCATCGGTTTTTTCAAAAATATCAAGATTTTTCTTTGCAAGCTCTCTTGCAGTTTCGATATCTCCGTGAACCATTACTGGCATACCACAGCAGTTCTGATTTCTGGGAGTTATAACTCTAATATTGTTTCTTTTCAAAACATAAAGTAAATCTTGTCCTACCTCTGGATAAAAATAATTAACAGAACATCCAGTGAAAAATATTACGTTAGCCTGTGGATTTTGTACATCCATTACTTCATTAACTCTATCTCTAAAACTTTCTTTTGTTAACTCTGGTAAAACAAAATCGTCATCAAATCTTTTCCCAAACTGTTTCAAAAATCCCTTTGGAGTTCTTGTTTTCTCATCTTCTTTTTTGAAAAACAGTCCCTGCATTGTTGCAAAGGCTTTCATACCCTTGTCAAAAAGTTCTGGATTTTTAAGAAGTCCAAAAAGAACTTTTTTAATAAAAGGAATTCCCTTCTTTTTTGCAATAGCTGACCTTAAACCAAGTATAATTCTGTCAAAGCGAACTCCACTTGGACATGCCATCATACAGGATTTACATACAAGACAGTTGAATATAAGTTTCACAAGAGTTTCATCATCTATGTTAATTTTATCTTCAAGAACAGCTTCACCAAGAGCAATTTTACCTCTGGCAACAGAGGATTCTTTTTTTTCAACATTGTAAATAGGACAAACTGCCATGCAGTTTCCGCATTTCATGCATCTGATAAGTTCTCTCTTTAAAGTTTCTAAATCATCAAAAACTGTTTTTGCCACTTTAGTCCTCCATCGGGACGAGCTTTCCAGGATTTAAGATATTATCGGGGTCTAATGCTTGCTTTATTCTTCTCATTGTTTCAACTCCGGAACGTCCAATTTCATCTTTAAGATACTTAAGCTTAGCTATGCCAATTCCGTGTTCTCCTGATAAAGTACCACCGAAGGATAAAGCTACCTCAAAGATTTCATCAACTGCTTTATGAAACCTTTCCATTTCATCTTTGTCAAGGGGATCAATTAAAATTGTAGGATGAAGATTTCCATCACCTGCATGTCCAAAGGTTCCAATGAGAAGATTATATTTTTTTGCAATTTTTTGAATTGAAACAAGCATATCAACAAGTTTTGTTCTTGGAACAGTGGCATCTTCAAGTATTGTTGCAGGTTTTACCTGTGCCAAAGCTGGAAGTGCAGATCTACGGGCAGCCCAAAGAGAATCTCTTTCTTGATCTGTTTCGGCAATTTTAAATTTTCCATTGTTATTCTCTATTATTTCAATACACTTTTCTGCTTCCCATTCCACACTGTCCTTACCCATACCATCAACTTCTATAAGCAACAAAGCTTCCACATTGGTTGGAAGTCCTACTTTTGCATAGTTTTCAACAGTCTGGATTGTAACTTTATCCATTATTTCAAGAGTAGCTGGAATAACATGAGCTCTTACAATATCAGTTACTGTTTTTCCGGCATCTTCAAGTTTATCAAAAAAGGCAATCATTGATTTACGGTATTTTGGTGCAGGTATAAGTTTACATATTATCTCAGTAATTATTCCAAGTGTTCCCTCAGAACCAACAAAGAGACTTGTAAAATCATAGGCTGTAACATTTTTAACTGTCTTACCACCATAGCGGAAAATTTCTCCTGTAGGAAGAACAACTTCCATTCCCATTATGTAGTGTTTTGTAACGCCATATTTTAATCCTCTTAAACCACCTGAGTTTTCAGCAACAGAGCCACCAACTGTTGCTGTTGCCATTGAGCCTGGGTCTGGTGGATAAAGAAGCCCATATTTTGATACGGCATTGTTTAAGTCTGCGATAATAACACCTGGTTGAACTGTTGCAGTGAGATTGTCTGGATCAATTTCTATGATTTTATTCATCTTCTGAAAAGAAATTACAACACCTTTACTTAATGGAACAGGTCCTCCACTAAGACAAGTTCCAGCACCTCTTGGATATATTGACGTCTTAGTCTGCCTTGACAGAAAAATTAGTTCCTGAACTTGCTTTGTATTTTCAGGAAAAACAACCACCCCGGGAATCTCCCGATGAATCCCGGGGGTGGAATCATAGCTGTATGCTATTAAATCTGCTTTTTCTGTAAGAACATTTTCTGCACCAAAGATATTCTTACATTTACTAATGAAGTTGCTATCAATCATTTTACAGCTCCTTTTCCAACAACTCTTGAAAGTATTACGATTAATAATGAAACAGCAAATGTGATAATAAGATAATTAATTCCCTCTACAGGAATTCCTGTTGGTCCAGCAGCAGGTTTTGCTGCGGCTACTGCTGCCTGAACAACCTGCTCCCATTGAGGAATCATCCAGGTAAAAACATATGCCTGAAGCATTGCGAGTACACCCATGATAAATGTAAGAATTATTGAGTGTTTAAGAGTGAACCTGAAAATATCACCTTCATGACCAACATAACCAGTTGCAGCAGTTGCAACCGCTATTGACTGTGGAGAAATCATCTTTCCAAAAACTCCGCCTGAAGAGTTTGTAGACACTGTAAGAACAGGATCTACACCGATTTGACGGGCAGTTACTTCCTGAAGTTTTCCGAAAAGTGCATTTGAAGATGTATCTGAACCTGTCATGAAAACTCCAAGCCAGCCAAGAAAAGCTGCAAAAAATGGGAAAACCATTCCTGTTGTAGCAAACGCATAACCAAGTGTAATAGCCATTCCAGAGAAATTATAAAGATAAGCAAATCCCAGAATTGTTCCAATTGTTACAATAGGCCATTTAAGCTGATTAAGAGTTCTTCCTGCAACCTTCAGTGCAGTCCCGATTGATGCACCCATGACAGGTATTGAAAGAATACCTGCAAAAAGAATCGCAGTTCCAGCTGCTGAAAGCAAATTAAAAGCATATACTGCTGCTTTTGGTTTTCCAAGATGATCTATAACTTCCTTATCAAGTCCTGCTATAGGGAACTTAAATGTCGCAATCTGATCCAAAGCAGCTTTTACAGGTTTAATTCCCCATGCTGCAACAAATATTGAAAGGAGAATAAAGGGTGCCCATGCTCTGAATACCTGTCCTGCTTTAAACTGAAGTTTTGCTTTTCCAAAGGCTTCTTCATGTTCAAAGGTCCATGATTCCTTTGGATGCCATATTTTTGCAAATATTACAGTTGCAATAATTGAAACAATTGCTGATAAAATGTCGGGCAGATAAGGTCCGATATAATTGGAAACCAAAAACTGAGTTATTGCAAAGGAACCACCGCTTACAAGTAAAATAGGCCAAATTTCAAAAGCTTTCTTCCATCCTGCCATAACAACAGCCATATAAAATGGGACAATAATGCTGAAGAAAGGAAGCTGTCTTCCAACCATTTTGCTTATTGCCATCATATCAACACCAGAAACTCCAGAAGCAACAACAATTGGAATTCCTATTGCACCAAAGGCAACAGGTGCTGTATTTGCAATAAGACATATACCTGCAGCATAAATTGGATTGAATCCTAATCCTGCAAGCATTGCTGCTGATATAGCAACAGGAGTTCCAAATCCAGCAGCCCCTTCAAGAAATGCGCCAAAGGAAAAAGCAATTATTACTGCCTGAACTCTTCTGTCATCAGTAATTGTAGCAAGGGAATTTTTGATAATTTCAAACTGTTTTGTTTCAACGGAAAGATTATAAATATAAACTGCGGTAACAACAATCCAGCAAACAGGCCAAAGACCGAAGATAAAACCGTTGAAAACTGAAAGCACTGAGAGATTCACAGGCATACCATAAGCAACAATTGAGATTAACATTGCAATAATGACTGCTGAAATTGCTGCCCAGTGCCCTTTCATTCTTTTGTAAGCCAGCGCCCAGAAAAGATAAAGGATTGGCACAGCTGAAACAAGAGCACTTAAGGCAAGGCTCCCCAATGGGTTGATGTCCATTTTCCAGGGCATAATTAACCTCCTTCAAAAAATTTTTTTATAATAAATTATGAAAAATATAAATAAGTTTGTAAATCAGAATATTCCTACAAGTTTGTAGGAAATTTCCTACAAACTATATTTTAAAACTTTTTGACTTTTTAATTGATTTGAGTTTAAGCTAAAAAATAATATCTTGATAATATTTTGTGCGGTGAAAGAAAATGAAAAAATTTATTTTGATTTTATCAATATTTTTTCTTATATCATGCAATATAACTTCAAATCCATGTACTAAGATAAAAGAGGACGATTTAAAAAATCAATTAAAAAAGGCCTTTAATGTTGAATTTGATAAAATTTTAGAAAAAAATGATGTAAAAGGAACTAATCTTTGTCAAGTTGTCCTTGAAATGGGAGGGAATTTTGGTATTCTATATGTGTCTCCAGATATAAAGACATTTTTTATAGGCGGAGATATTTATAAAGATGGAGTTTTTTTAAGCAAAACTACACTTAACAAAATTCAAGAAAAAAATTTTGAAGAATACAAAAATAATATTGAAAAAGTAGTTGCCTTCTCCTACAAACCTGAAGGTGCTCAAAAATTTATATACATGGTAACAGACCCTGATTGTCCATTTTGTGAAAAATCAAAGGAACTTGTGAAACAATGGGCTGAGGCAAGAAAAGTTGAGGTTAAGGTTATATTGTTCCCTTTAGAGCGACTTCATCCTCAGGCAAAGGAAAAATCTGTCAAAGGGATATGTTCAGGCATGCAATTTAAGGATTATTTAAATTCTAATTGGTCTGGCAAAGTTTGCGATGAAGGACTGAAGAAAATTGAAGATTCTATTGTGTTAATGCAAAAAATTGGCATAAATGGAACTCCTTCTTTTATTTCATATAATGGAAAAAGATTTGTTGGATTTTCACCAGAAGGACTTGACTCTATTATTCAGTAAAAGACTTTTCTTTTAAAAATTCATAGAAGAGTTGATAAATAAAAGGTAATGTTCTTTTTTGATGTTTTACTATATAAAAAGTCCTTTTCATTTCAATTCCTTTAATTCTTGATGCCTTTAATTTACCACATTCTATTTCATCTTTTATTGCATGAATCGAGAGTATAGAAATTCCAATTCCCTTTTTGATTGCCTGCTTAACTGCATCTGTGCTACTCAAAGTGCAAACAATATTAAGATTTTCAAATTTTATCCCAAGGTAATTTAACCATTTTTCTGTTTCTTTACGAGTACCAGAGCCTTCTTCTCTTGCAATAAACGGATATTCTAAAAGCTCTGTAACATCTATAGATGACTTATCAAAAAAATTAGGTGATGCAACAACTAATTCATCTTCTACAAAGTGGATGTAATCAATTAAAGAATTATTTATCTTTGTTCCAACAAATCCAAGTAAAATGTCACCTGAAACTATACTATTGATAACATTCTGGGAATCAGAAACATTAATCTGAATATTTATGTCAGGATAAAAATTTTTAAAAAATGCAATAAATGAAGGAAGAATGTATGTACCAGGGATTGTGCTTGCTCCTATCAAAATTTTACCTGAGGGTAGCTCTTTAATTTTATCAATATTTTCTTTTAAATTTTCGAATTTGTCAATAATTTCTATAGCATTTTCATAAAGAATATCCGCTTCTTTTGTAGGAATAATTTGTTTACCAACACGGTCAAAAAGTTTACAATTTAGGTACATCTCAAGATTTTTTATGTGTTGACTTACTGTAGGTTGAGTTAAAAAATTTTTATCAGCAGCTTTTGAAAAGCTTTTATTTTTATATACTGAGACAAAAATTTTTAAATGATGTATATCCATATTTTTTTAAACAGTTTACCAAATAAGTTTTATATATTGCAAATTACAATTTATATTTGTTATAATTGCACCTATGTCAGTTACTAATATTATAATTTCAGGAACTGGTGGACAGGGCATTGTCTTAGCAAGTAGAATTATTGCTGAAACAGCCTTTAGAAGTGGCTTTGATGTTAAAGAAAGCGAAATTCATGGTATGGCTCAAAGAGGCGGAAGTGTAGTAGGTCATATAAGATTTGGAAATAAAGTTTTTTCTCCTCATATTCCCTATCAAAGCGGAGATATAATGGTTGCCCTTGAAGAAGTTGAAGCTATTAGATATTTGTCTTTTCTTAAACCTGAAGGTATAATAATTTTAAATAAGAAAAAAATACCTCCTGCTGGCAAAGATCTAAATTCCTATCCAAAAAATATTGAATCTTTCCTAACACAGAATGGATTTAGAGTTTTGAGTGTAGATGCTGAAGCAAAGGCAAAAGAATTGGGTAATATAAAAGTTGAAAATTCTGTCATATTAGGGATTCTATCAATTTTTTTACCTTTCAGTGAAGACTTATGGATTGAAGTAATAAGAAATTCTGTTCCTTCAAAAACAATTGATTTGAATATAAATGCTTTCAAAGAAGGCAGGAGGTTAGCAGAGAAAAATGTCATTTTGGAACAAGGAAATAGAAACATTAGAAAGAAAAAAGTTACGAGAACTTCAATTTGAAAGACTTAAAAAAACCTTAAAAAGAGTTTATCAAAACGTACCTCACTATAAAGCAAAATTTAATCAGGCAAAAATAAAACCATCAGATATAAAAAACCTTGAAGATATATATAAACTCCCTTTCACAACAAAAGAAGACCTCTATGGAGATTATCCCTTTGGACTTCTTACTGTTTCTATTGATAAACTTATAAGACTTCATACTTCAAGTGGAACAACAGGAAAACCAAAGGCAATATTTTTTTCAAAGAGAGATATAAACAACTCTGCTGAACTTATTGCAAGATGTCTAGTTATGACAGGAGCTAAAAGGGGTGAAATCTTACAAAACAGCATGACTTACGGACTTTTTACTGGAGCCTTTGTTATGCATTATGGAGCTGAAAAAGTAGGAATTCTTGTAATTCCTGCAGGTCCTGGTAATACAGAAAGGCAGATAAATCTAATGAAAGATTTTGGAACTAATATGTTACATATTACACCAAGTTATGCTCTCTATTTAGCCTCAGTGATATATGATAAAGGATTTGATCCCAAAAGGGATTTTAAATTAAAAAGAGCCTATATTGGAGCAGAACCTTATTCTGAGGAAACTCGAATAAAGATAGAAAATATGCTTGGAATAGATATATATAATTGCTATGGACTTACAGAGATGAACGGACCAGGAGTAGGATTTGAATGTCCATATAAATCTGGATTGCACATATGGGAAGATAACTTCCTTATGGAAATAATAAATCCAGAAACAGGAGAGCCTGTTCCTGATGGAGAAATTGGTGAACTTGTCCTTACAACACTAAACAGAGAAGCAATGCCCTTAATAAGATACAGAACCCGAGATTTAACAAGAGTTATTCCTGAACCATGCAGTTGCGGAAGAACTCACAGAAGAATTACAAGAATTCTTGGTCGTTCCGATGATATGTTTATTGTAAAAGGTGTAAATATTTTCCCACAACAAATTGAGCAGATATTAATGGGCATTAAAGGAGTAGCGCAGAATTATCAGATTGTTCTTGAATCTTATGATGAAATGACAATAAAGGTTGAAATTGATAGAGAACTTTTCGATGGGAAAATTGAAAGACTTATAAAATTGAAGGAAGAGATAATTGATAAAATTCGTTCAGCTACCATGGTAAAGCCAAAAGTGGAACTTTTAGAACCTGGAACTCTGCCTGTAAGTGAAGGAAAAGCAAAAAGAGTTATTGACAACAGAACAATTTAGGAGGCTTTTATGGATAAAGTCTACATTATATCAGTATTTGCAGAAAATAAGCCAGGAAGACTTGAGAGAATTACTAAAGTTTTAGCTGAGGCTAATATAAATATTTTAGCTTTCTCTATTACAAGTACAAATGGTTTTGGAGTTATTAAGTTTATGGTTAATAAATGCCAGGAAGCATATAAATTATTAAAAGAGAAAGGATTCACTGTATCCCTTAATGAGGCAATCGGAATTGAGATGAAAGACCAGCCTGGTGGGTTGTATGAGGTAGTAAAAATTCTATCTTCAAAGGGAATTAATATAGAAAGCGCTTCAGTATATGTTGCAGAGACCAGAAAAAAAGCCTATTTAATAGTAGAAGTAGAAGACACCACTAAGGCAATGGAGTCTCTTAAAGAAGAAAACCTAAAATTCTTAAAACCAGAAGAAATTTTATGAGGTGTAACTATGTTTTGGAACAAAGAGATAGAATGTATTGATGAAGAAAAACTAAGGGAAAAACAACTCGAAAGATTAAAAAACACAATAAAGAGAGCCTATGAAAAGGTCCCTTATTACAGAAAAAAGTTAAATGAAGCTCAGGTCTCTCCAGATGATATTAAAAAACTTGAAGATATAAGGAATATCCCCTTTACGAGTAAAGCTGATTTAAGGGAAGTTTATCCCTTTGGAATGTTTGCTTCACCACTAAGTGAAATTGTTGAAATTCATATGTCAAGTGGAACTACAGGAAGGCCTATTGTAGCAGGATATACTCTGTTAGATATAGAGATTTGGGGAGAAGTAATGGCAAGATGCCTTACAATGGCAGGTGCTACAAAAAATGATATAGTACAAGTAGCTTATGGATACGGATTATTTACAGGTGGATTCGGAGTTCATTATGGAGCAAGGAAAATAGGAGCAATGATTGTTCCTGCCTCAGCCGGAAATACTCGTAGACAAATAGAAATTATGAGAGATTTTGGAACAACAATTCTTGCTTGTACTCCATCATATGCTCTTTACATGGCAGAAGTTGCTCAGGAAATGGGAATTGAGCCAACAACACTTAAACTAAAGGCAGGATGTTTTGGTGCAGAAATGTGGACAGAAGCGATGAGAACAGAGATTGAAAAAAGATTTAATCTTAATGCCTATAACATATATGGACTTACAGAGATTATAGGACCAGGCGTTGCCCATGAGTGTTCTGAAAAAAAGGGATTACATGTCTTTGAAGACCATTTTTTTGTTGAGGTAATAGACCCTGATACAGGAGATCCTGTTTACGACGGACAAAGAGGTGAACTTGTTCTTACAACTCTAACCCGTGAAGGAATGCCAATGTTAAGATTTAGAACAAGGGATATAACATCAATAATTCGGGATAAGTGTGCCTGTGGTAGAACTTTTGCTCGAATTGAAAGAATTCGTGGAAGAACAGATGACATGATAAAAGTAAGAGGCGTAATGATATTCCCTTATCAGATTGAAAAGGCAATCTTAGAAGTTCAAGGAGTTGAACCACACTATCAGATAATAATTACAAGACCACAACATCTTGATGAAATTGAAGTAATGGTAGAGATGTCAAAAGAAACCTTTTCTGACGAAGTAAAACATATTGAAAATCTTAGAAGAAAACTTGAAAAAAGAATCGAAGATATAACTGGAATAAGAGTAAAGGTCACTTTGGTTGAGCCCAAGAGTCTGCCAAGAAGTGAAGGAAAGGCAAAAAGAATAATTGATAAAAGAAGTTTACATGATTAGGAGGGTATCATGAAAATAAAGCAGATTTCAGTTTTCTTAGAAAACAAAAGAGGAAGACTCTATGAAGCTTTAAAGGTACTTGCAGATTCTAAGATCAACATTAGAGCGCTATCAATTGCTGATACATCTGAATTTGGAATTTTAAGAATGATAGTTACAGACCCTGAAAAAGCAAAGGAAATTCTTGAAAACAATGAATTTACAGTTAAGCTTACAAATGTAATTGCTATGGCTGTAAAGGATAAACCTGGCGGATTAGCAGAAGCATTGAATTATCTTTATGATGCTAATATAAATATTGAGTACATTTATGCCTTTGTTGAAAAATCAGGAGAAAAGGCCGTTGTAGTCCTTCGAACTGAAAATCTTGATAAAACAATCTCCATTCTTCAAGATAGCAATATTAAACTCTTAACATGGGATGATGTTTTAGCTCTTTAATTTTCTTGCGATTAAAACACAGGCTCTTTTTGCTATTACTACATTTAAACCTTGATTATTTAATCCCCTATATAATGCTTCAAAGGTTGCTTTTTTATCATATGGGTCTACAACTTCTACATTGTCTGCTCCGCAGGCTTTACATAGTTCTGCAAGGTCAAGCTTCTTTGTCTCATCACCCTTTGCAGTTATTCCTATTGCTGGTGTTGGTTGATGTCCAGTCATTGCAACCGATGAATTATCAAGAATACATATGAGAATATTAGATTTATTGTATACTGAATTAATTAAAGCTGGAACTCCCGTATGAATAAATGTAGAATCCCCAATTACAGCAACAACTCTTTTGACTCCTTGAGATCTAATACCTGAAGCCATACTAATACTTGCTCCCATACATAGACATGTATCAAGGGCATTTAATGGTGGATTGGCTCCGAGAGTATAACACCCAATATCTCCTGTAATAAAGTTTGGCTTTGCTTCAATTAGAGCTTTATAAAATTCCCGATGGGGACATCCAGGACAAAGAAAAGGAGGTCTTGGGATAAGATATTTATCAACATCGTAATTTATATTTTTTGTTTTATTAAAAAGCTTCATTATAGAATTAATACCAAGTTCGCCCTCCATTGATAAATCTCCAGAAATTTTCCCTTTAACATTAGGATGAAAACATCTTACTAATTTCTCAATAAATGGATATCCCTCTTCAAAAACATATACCTCATCTAAACCAGCTGTGAATTCTTTTAATAATGTTTCGTCAACTGGATATCCAGAAATTTTTAAAATAGGAAAATTTTTATTTAATTCCATTGCATACTGAAAGGTTATTCCACAGGCTATTATACCTTTCTTTGATTTCCCTGGGTAAATTCTATTGAATTCGTATTTTTTTATCAATTCATTGATTTTTTTCTGTTTTGCATTTAATTCTTTGTGAAGGTTAAAAACATGCTTAGGAACTGCAATCATATGTTCTGGATCTTTTTCAATTTTTAATGGTTTCTCTTCTTTTACAGAACCTATTTTAACAGGAGCATAGCAGTGAAGTAGTCTTGTAAGACTTCTAATCATAACAGGTAAACCTAATTCTTCAGATATATCAAAGGCTAAAAAAGTCATATCCTTTGCTTCCTGATTATCTGAAGGTTCAAGGCAAGGGATTTTGGCAAAGGAGGCATAAAATCGGCTATCCTGCTCATTCTGAGATGAATAAGCATTAGGGTCATCTCCAATTACAAGTACAAATCCACCCCTTACACCAAGATATGCAGATGTCATAAAAGGATCTGATGCAACATTTAATCCAACATGCTTCATTGAACAAAGAACTCTTCTTCCAACAAGAGACACCCCATATGCAACTTCATAGGCTACTTTCTCATTAACAGACCATTCAGCCTTTACGGAAGAGTTTTGTGCAACATATTCAAGTATTTGCGTTGCTGGCGTTCCTGGATAGGAAGAAGCATAAGATATTCCTGCTTCTATTGCTCCCTGAGCAATTGCTGAAGTACCAAGCATTAACTTTTTATCCATAGAAATCTCCTTTTTTGGAAATTTAGTATATAATATATCATATATTGCCTAATATTTGAAAAATATAATATATTACTATTATGCAAAAAGGTGTTGAAATATATGATACAACCTTGCGGGATGGTGCTCAAGCAGAGGATATTTCCTTTTCATTAGATGACAAACTTAGAATTACTGAAAGACTTGATGAACTTGGCATTCATTATATTGAGGGAGGCTGGCCTGGTTCTAATCCAAAGGATGCAGAATATTTCAAAAAAGTAAAAAAATTAAAATTAAAACAAGCTAAAGTAGTTGCCTTCGGAAGCACTCATAAACCAAGAATAAAAGCTGATGATGACCCGAATATTAAGGCACTAATTTCTGCAGAAGTAAATATCATAACCATATTTGGGAAAACATGGGATTTTCATGTTAAAGAGGCTCTAAAAATCTCTTTTGAAGAGAATCTTGATTTAATTTTTAATACTATTACCTATTTAAAAAATTATGCAGACAAAGTTTTTTTCGATGCAGAACACTTTTTTGATGGCTATAAAGATAATTCTGAATACGCTTTAAAGTGTTTACAAGTTGCTGAGCAGGCTAAAGCAGATTGTATTGTCCTTTGTGATACAAACGGTGGTACTCTTCCATATGAAGTGGAAAAAATTGTAAAAGACATTAAACAAAAAATCAAATCTCCACTCGGAATTCATGCACATAATGATTCAGATTGTGCTGTAGCCAATAGCATAATTGCAGTTTTAAATGGAGTTACTCAAGTTCAAGGCACCATGAACGGTTTTGGAGAAAGATGTGGCAATGCTAATTTATGTTCAATAATTCCTAATCTCCAAATAAAACTCGGATTTAAATGTATTGACGATGGCAACTTAAAAAAATTAACTGAAATTTCAAGATTTGTTTATGAAATAGCTAACATAAATCCCTTTAAAAGGCAACCATTTGTTGGAGAAAGTGCCTTTGCTCACAAAGGCGGTGTTCACGTAAGTGCTGTTAGAAAGCGTCCAGAAACTTATGAACACATAAAGCCAGAACTTGTTGGGAACAGACAGAGAGTTTTAGTTTCCGATTTAGCAGGTAAAAGCAATATTATTAAAAAAGCAGAGGAGTTTGGCATTCCTCTTGATTCAAATTCGCCAGATGTTCAAGCAATTGTTGATGCAGTTAAAAATTTAGAAAATGAGGGATTTCAATTTGAAGGTGCTGAAGCTTCCTTAGAATTACTCTTTAATAAAACTCTCGGATTAAAAAGAAAATTCTTCGATTTAATAGGTTTCAGAGTAATTGATGAAAAAAGAAAGGGAGATGAACCACCTTTAAGTGAAGCTACAATAATGGTCAAAGTTGGAAAAAGTATTGAACATACAGCAGCAACAGGAAATGGTCCTGTTAATGCCCTTGATAATGCCTTACGAAAGGCATTAGAAATATTTTATCCTGAACTTAAAAAAGTGAAATTAAAAGATTACAAAGTTAGAGTTGTTAATTCTGGAAGAGGTACCGCTTCAAAAGTAAGAGTATTGATAGAGTCAGGAGACGATGAAAATGTTTGGGGTACTGTAGGAGTTTCAGAAAATATAATTGAAGCTTCTTGGCAGGCAATCGTAGATAGTATAGATTACAAGCTTTATAAAAGTAAAAAGGAGAAAAAAAATGATATCGGAACTTAAATTTGATGATAAAGGACTAATTCCAGCAGTAATTCAAGAAATAGACACAAAAGAGGTTTTAATGGTAGCTTACATGGACAAAGAAGCTCTAAGAAGAACTATAGAGACTGGATATACCCATTTTTGGTCAAGGTCAAGACAAAAATACTGGAAAAAAGGTGAAACCTCAGGTAATGTTCAGGAGGTAAAAGAGATATATTATGACTGTGATGAAGACTGCCTTTTAGTAATGGTAAAACAGCATGGTAGCGGTGCCTGTCATACAGGTAATAGAAGCTGCTTCTACAGAAAGATTATGAAAAAGCAGGAGGGATAAAGTATGAATTGTATATTCTGCAGGATTGTAAATAAAGAAATTCCAGCAGAAATAGTTTATGAAGATGATTTAGTTTTAGCCTTTAAAGATATTGCACCACAGGCACCAATTCATATTCTCATTATTCCCAAAAAACACTATTCAACATTACTTGATATGGCTGATGATGAAAAAGAATTAATAGGACACATATTTGTCATAGCTAAAAAAATTGCCAAACAAAAGGATATCGATGGAAAAGGATTTAGAATAGTAACTAACTGTAATAGTGATGGTGGACAAACTGTCTTTCATGTTCATTTTCATTTGCTTGCAGGCAGAAAAATGCATTGGCCTCCTGGATAACCAAATATGCAAATCATCAATAAAGAAACTCTATGGCAGGGTAGATTTTTAAGAATAGTCCTTATTACTTTCATAGATAAAGAAGGTAAAACAAGAAAATGGGAAGCTGTAGAGAGAATAAACAATCAAGGTATTGTAATAGTTATTCCAATTACAGAAAATAAGGAATTCGTTTTTATCCGTCAATTTAGACCTGCCTTTAGTTCATATGTTATTGAATTTCCAGCAGGACTAAATGATAAAATGGAACCTCTATTGGAAGTGGCAAAGAGAGAACTTATAGAAGAAACAGGATTAATAACTGAAGAGATAATTTTTTTAGCTGAAGGACCTATATCATCAGGTCTTTCAACGGAAGTAATAACAGTATTTATTGCTAAAAATGTTAAAGAGGCACCAGAACATTTAAAAAAACTTTATCCTCCCGATGAAACAGAAAATATCGAAGTAATAAAAGTAAACGAAAAAGAAGCTTTAGATTTTTTAGACAAACAAAGGGAAAAAGGCGATTTTATTGATTTAAAAATATATGGATTTATAGAGCTTGCTCGAAAATTTTTAATTTAGGGTAGAGGATCCCCCCTACCCTCATTCATTACTGAAAAGAAATAGCTTGAGATGGGCAGAGATCAGCAGCTTGCTGGCAGTCACAGGTGTCACACTTGTCAGGACCAATTACCCATGCCTTGTCATCTCTCATTTCAAATACCTCTGGGCATATTTCTACACAGCTTCCGCAACTAACACAAAGGTCAAAATCAACTACTGGTGTTGGCATAATACCTCCTCCTTTTTTTAATATGATATATTTTTATAAAATATAACAAAAAAAGTTAAAATATGCAAATTAAAATTTTGAAAAGGGAGGAAAGACTTATGAAAGAAACAATTTTAAACAAAGCGATGCAAGCAAAAGAAGCTTCAAGATTTATTGCAAGAGCATCAACAGACAAAAAAAACAAAATAATTTTAAGAATGGCAGATTATATAAGAAAGAAAAAAAATGAACTTATTAAAGCTAATAATGTAGATGTAAAAAATGCAGAAAAAAAGGGTCTTACAAAGGCTATTATTGATAGACTTACCCTCAAAGAAAAAAGAATTGATGAGATGATTAAGGGATTGGAGGAAGTTGTTATCCTACCCGATCCAGTTGGAGAAATCACCAAGATGTGGTTAAGACCCAATGGAATGCTTGTAGGTAAAATGAGAGTTCCAATTGGTGTTATTGGCGTAATTTATGAGGCAAGGCCTAATGTAACTGTTGATGTAACAGGTCTTTGCCTAAAAGCTGGGAATTCTGTTGTTCTCAGAGGTGGCTCAGAGTCAATAAACTCTAATTTAGCTTTGGTTAAAATCCTAAAGGAAGCATTAAAAGATGAAGATATGCACGATGGTGTTGTTACATACATAGATATTCCTCAAAGAGAGGCTGTTGTTGAAATGATAAAACTTGAAGGAATAATTGATCTGATAATTCCAAGAGGTGGAGAAGGACTTATTAGAACAGTAACAGAAAATTCAAGAATCCCTGTGTTAAAACATTACAAGGGTGTATGTCATGTATTTGTTGACAGAGATGCAGACTTAAAGATAGCAGAAGAAATATGTTTCAATGCAAAAGTTCAAAGACCGGCTACATGTAATGCAATGGAAACAATGCTTGTAGATGAACCAATTGCAAAAAAGTTTTTACCAAAAATGTTGAAAAGATTTGAGAGGGCAGGAGTTGAAATTAGAGGATGTAGTAAAACAAAAGAAATTTATTCTAATGTTAAGGAAGTTCAAGAAGAAGATTACTACAAAGAATATTTAGATTTAATTTTGAATGTTAAAGTCATAAAAGACATGGATGAGGCTATCGAACACATAACAAAATATGGTTCAGCCCATTCCGATGCAATTGTAACTACAAATTATGATAAAGCTATGAGATTTTTAAGGGAAGTAGATTCTTCAGCAGTTTTTGTTAATGCTTCAACCAGATTAAATGATGGATATCAATTCGGACTTGGAGCAGAGATAGGAATTTCAACAGATAAAATTCATGCTCGTGGACCAATGGGGCTGGAAGAACTTACCTGTACTAAATTTATCGTACTCGGAAATGGACAGCTTAGACAATGAAATTAGGTATTTTTGGAGGTACTTTCAATCCAATACATTATGGTCATCTGATTGGTGCTGAGGAAGTAAGAGAATATTTTCAGCTTGACAAAATTATATTTGTTCCGTCAGGTGTGCATCCTCTTAAAAAATCAGACATCATAGATGCCTCTCATAGATTTAAAATGACAGAGTTAGCATTAAAAGAAAATCCTTATTTTGAAATTTCAGACTATGAAATAGGACAAAAAGAACCTTCTTATACTGTGAATACTTTAAAATTCTTTAAGGAACTTTACCCGAGGTATACTCTTTTTTTTATAATTGGAGTGGACTCTTTTTATGAAATTAAACAATGGCATAAACCAGATGAATTGATAAGAATTATTGATTTTATAGTTATGTCAAGGCCAGGTTACAGAAGTTTGGAGTATTCGGATCTAATCAATGGTAAGGAGGCTGAAAATATATTTAAACTAAAAAATTCTGATAAAAAGGCTTACTATATCGAAATTTTTCCTGTTTCAATATCTTCTTCTTTTTTAAGAGAAAGAATAAGAAAAAACAAAAGTATTCGTTATTTTTTACCTGAGGAAGTAAGGATGTATATTCAACAGAATAGACTTTACAAGGAGTAAGAAAATGCATATAAATTTTGATTTCGATTTTAATTTTTCAAAGACCCAAAAACTTAATAACCTATATAAGAGTTCTTCAATGAAAGAAATTTTTGCAATTCTAAATAAATTTATTTACGAAAATTCAATATTTTACATTTATGGTGATAGAGGCACTGAAAAAGAGTATATCGCGAGTTTTATAATTAACAAAATATCTAATCCTAATGTAATCAATTTCTCTCAAGGATTGGATATTAAATCTCTCAAAAAAGAAAACTTTATTTTCATTATCACAGATATAGAAAAAACTGATATCTCCTTTCTAAAAGAAAAACAAATAATCTTCAAATGTGCCATTATTATATCCAATTTTGATTACGAAATGTTGTATAAAATTAACAAAATAAGTCATGAAAAATATGAAATCCTGAAAAATGCAACAAAGCTTTATTTGCCTCCTCTAAAAGAAAGAAAACAAGATATTATTCCTCTTGCAAATATGTTATTACATGAAATAGCCAAATTTTTGTGTGTGCCACTAAAAGAATTATCAAAGGAAGCAAAAGATGCTATCATAGAATATCCCTGGCCTGAAAATTTTTATCAATTAAAACAATGCTTGACAAAAGCTTATCTTATGACTAAAAATCAAAAACTAAAAACAAAGGATATATTTGGTGATTATGATGATAAATTTTCAATAAAAAACTTTCTTGAATCAAAACTCGGAAACATTTTAGGAGATCTCTGTCATTTAGATAATTCAAATTTATATGATACCATAATCCAAGAAGTTGAAAAGGCTCTTTTCATTCTGGTGTTAAATGAGACAGGTAATAATCAAGTTAAGACAGCAAGAATTTTAGGTATAAACAGAAACACTTTAAGTAAAAAACTGAAAAACTATAATTTGATTTAATTAGTTTAAATATGGTATAAAAATGATTGTGACTTTAATACTCCATGCTCTCCTTTTTAGGAGGAGGGCTTAAAATCCATATGGAGGTTATATTATGACAAATTTTTATGAGAAAGTAGTACTTCTTCTGCCAACTCTTTCAGAAGAAGAGGTTCAAGATTCTATTAAAAAAATTTCTTCCATTATTAAAGATAATAATGGAGAAGTTTTAAAAATAGAAAACTGGGGGAAGAAAAAATTAGCTTATAAGCTTAATAAGCAAGCTATGGGATATTATATTTTATTTATTTTTAAAGCGCCTTCATCATCTATCAAAATCATAGAGGAATTTTACAAGGTCTATGATCCTGTCTTTAAGTATATGATTATTAAATTAAGTAAAAAACAAATTGCTCAATTACCGCCAGAGATTAAGGGAATCCCAGTAGAATCTTCAGAAATAGTATCGAAGGGATAAAATGTATAACAGAATAATACTGATAGGAAATTTAACCAGAGATCCTGAAATCAGATACACTCCTACAGGTGTTGCGGTTGCAACTGTTCCCATCGCGGTAAATTCAAGATACAGACAAGGTGAAGAACTAAAAGAAGAAACTCTCTTTATTGATGCTGTAGTTTTTGGTAAACAGGCTGAAACATGTACGCAATATCTTAACAAAGGAAGAATGGTTCTGGTAGAAGGCAGATTAAGAGAAAGAAGATGGGAATACGAAGGACAAAAAAGAAATAAATTTGAGGTAATAGCAAGTAATATAAGATTTTTACCAAAAAGAGAAACTGCAGAATCTCATGAAGTAGATCAGATTCCACCAGAAGAATATACAGATTTAGAGCCATTTTAAAGGAGGAAATTTATGCAACAGGGATCACAAAGAAGGTTTTTTAGAAAAAAATACTGCAAATTTTGTGCTGAAAAGATTGAATTTATTGATTACAAAAATGCTAAACTACTAAGAAACTACATGACTGAAAGGGGAAAAATTCTGTCAAGAAAGATTACTGGAACATGCTCAAGACATCAAAGGCAGTTGACTAAGGCAATTAAGAGAGCAAGATCCATAGCATTATTACCATATATTGAGATTTAAATAAAAATGAGGATTCCAAAAAACTGGATACCTTATATAGCTAACAACATAATAGAAAATCTCTTAAAGAAAAATATGATTGAATCAACTGTTCCAAAGGAACAACTTATTGAAGAAACTGAAAAGCTGATTTTAGATGAATTAATGGTAGAAGACAGACTTAATGAAGAAGTAAGAGAAATTCTGAAAAAATATGAGGCTGAAATTGAAAAGGGTAAGCTTGATTATAGAAAACTTTTTGAAATGACTAAACAAAAACTTGTAAAACAGAGAAATTTAGTCCTATGATGCTTTCTGATGAAAAAATAACACATACTTCACATGTTTTATTCAATGGATTAATAAACAAAGGTTTAATCAAGTTAAAGGTTGAAGAGCAAGAAGTAAGAAGAGAGATTAAAAGAAGTTTTATTCAGGCTTTAAAAATTGGAGAAACAATTGATGAGGTTGTGAAAAGAAAACTTCAATCCTTTTCAAAGAAAATTGTTGAAGGAAGTCCTGAATGGAATATTCTTTATAATAAATTCTTTGAAGAAGAGGAAAAAAAGAAATTTGGTCGTTGATGGATAGATTTATACCTTATGTAACTCAGGAAGAAATCAAAAGGGAAAAACAAAAAGCGAGAGTTCTTAAAAACAGTTCATGGTGGCGTAAGAAAATTTCAAAAAGAAAATGTTATTATTGTGGTAAAGAGGTTCCTGAAAACAAATTAACAATGGATCATTTAATACCTCTTATAAGAGGTGGTAAATCAGTTAAAAGCAATATTGTGCCAGCCTGCAAAGACTGCAACAATAAGAAGAAATATATGCTTCCCCTCGAATGGGAACAATATTTAAATTCATTGAATTCTTTCGATTCTGAAAAAATTCTTTAATCTTTCTTAAAAGGTTCTACATGAACCACAACATCAACTACATCGGGGAATTCTTTTTTTATTAATTCCTCTACTTTCCCTGCTATATAATGGGCTTCTGAAACAGAAATTGATGGATTTACAAGAATTTTTAAGTCAACAAATATCTGTCCAACTGTTCCACGAGTTCTTACATCCTTGCAGACTTCAACTTCATTGCAGGTTTCAACAACATTTATAATTTTTTTATCATCGATAGCTGTTCTGTCAGCAAGTATATTAGCTGATTCTTTTATTATTATAATTGCCTCCCTTGCAACAAAAACTCCTACAATCAAACCTGCAATTGGGTCTATAAAAGTAAAATCTGTAATTTTTGCAATTATTACACTTATTATTACTCCAATGGTTATGTAAATATCAACCTTTGTGTGAGCTGAATCAGCTATCAAAAACTCACTTTTAAGCTCCTTTCCTTTTTTCTTTTCATATATTGAGACAAAAATATTAACCATAAGAGTACCGATTAGAACAATAAAGGCTTTTTCATCAGTCTGAGGTTTTTTGGCTTCAACAAAATATTCATAGACATTTCTTATAATTTCTATTGCTGTAAGACTCATTAAAACACCAATAAAAATTGAAAAAACTGTTTCAAATTTTATGTGCCCATAAGGATGCTCTCTGTCAGGTGGATGACTTGCAATTGAAAGAGCAATTAAACCTCCGATATTTGAAATTCCATCAAATAGGGAGTGAAATCCATCTGAATAGATTGCTATTGAGTTTATTAACCATCCATAAATGATTTTAGCAAATGAAACAGAAAGATTTAGAAAAAGAGTAATTAAAAGAACTTTTTTTATCTGTTTTTTTCTTTCATGAAGATGTAACATTTTGTATTGCTCTAAAAATTATTATTCCTTCTGTATTTTTTGAATATGTGAGGAAATCTTCATCTATTACATAATCTTTAAGGCTTGAAGCGTGCCTGAGTTTAAAATTATTTTCATTCACAAGAATTATTCCCACATGTGTAACATCAAGTTCTTCTTTTGATGTATAAAAACCGCAATAATCACCTGATTTAAGTTTAGATAAGATTTTTTCTATTGTTTCTGACGGAATATAATTAATAATTCTTTGTTTAGGTTCTATCCCATTGATAAAATTTAAATTTTTTATAGCTGTTAAGACCATCTGTTCAGCAATTTCTAATGTAACATTTTTTACTGATTTTAAATCCTGCCAGTCTGTAAAAAAATGTCTTCTTTTTTTAAAATCCACAACTCCGTCAAAATATCTAACATATCTTAAATTTTCAATGAATGAATTTAAATCCTCTGAAAGCCTTAATGCCTCAACATACTCAATAAAAGTCATGCAATCAACTCCCTCTAAGTCAATTACAAATTGTTCCTGCTTTGTAGCACTACCTATGAGGGAATTTTTTTTATAAGGAATACCAAGAAAATATTTAGAAATTTTAGCAATTTTTAATTCAGCAGATAATCCCTTTACAATATTTAACATTTCATTTATCTCAATTTTACCTGTTTTAAAAAGCATATGTTATGATAAAACATGTCTTTGATTGATATCCACTTTCACGGAACAAAAAAAATTGATATAAGACAAGCTAAAGAGCCAGAACATATTCTTCTAATTGCTCAAGAATACGGTTTAATGGGAGTTGAAGGCTTTCTTCTTACACTTTATCCATCAGATATTAACTCCATGAGAAAAACTCTTTTAAACATTAAAAAAGCAATGAGATTTCAAAATGAAGGAGCAAAAATATTAGGTGCCTATCTTGAAGGTCCCTTTTTAAATCCTGAAAAAGCTGGTGCACTGGATAGTCATTATTTTTTAAAACCTGATGTTGATATTTTATGCCGATTAATAGAAGGATTTGAGGATATTGTGAAGGTAATTACTATAGCTCCGGAGCTTCCTGGAGCAATTAAAATCATAGAAAAATGCTGTGAACTCGGCATTGTTGTAAGTATGGGACATTCTTTAGCTACATATAAACAAGCTCAGGAAGGATTTGTGGCTGGTGCTCGCCTTATAACCCATCTTTTTAATGCAATGCGAGGAATTCATCATAGAGAACCGGGAATAGCAGGATTTGGACTTATCAATCAAGAAATTTACATCGAATTAATCGGAGATGGTAAACATCTAAATGACAATCTTTTAAAATGGATATTCCAAGTTAAAAATCCAGAAAGAATTATTTTGGTATCTGATATGGTTAAACAGAGGAAAGAAAAACAAATACTTCAGGGTGGTTCAATGTCTCTTAAGGATATTGTAGATAGATTGAAATATTTAAATATTGATGAACAAAAAATTAAACTTGCAGCAGAAAAAAATCCAGAAGGACTTCTAAAAATTAACTCTCTTTAAGTTTTTCAGCCTCTTCCTGTTCTGTCTTACACTCAATACATAAATCAGTCACAGGTCTTGCTTCAAGTCTCTCAATGGGTATTTCTACACCACAGGATTCACATATACCATAGGTACCATTTTCTATCTTTTCAAGCGTCTTTTCAATTTTTTTAAGAAGCTTTCGCTCTCTATCTCTGAGCCTTAAAAGAAAACTTCTGTCAATTTCCTGAGATGCTATATCTCCGATCTCAGATAAATTTTCTCCATTTGGTAAATTTGCAATCATTATACCCGCATCTATAAGAATTTGTTCCTTTTGTTTTATCAATCTTTTTTTGATTTCTTCTATTCTTTTTTTTCTTAATTTATCACTCATTGGATGTCTCCTTTGTTAATTTTTAGCATATCAAAAACACAATAAAACAGTCAAATCCATCTAACAATAGCTAAGTGAAGAATTTCTTAACTCTTTAATGAATAATAATAAAGGAGAAGACCCTTCGGCTTACGCCTCAGATCCTGCTATGAACAAAGTGAATGGATTACAATATCTAAAAAATCAGTAATTTAATTCTATTGAAATTCTATATAATATTGACAATAAGATTGTTAAATGATTCCTATGCCAATAGATAACCTGATAAAGGAAGTCAATGAAGAAAATTTCAAACATATTTAAATGGTTGGATTGCAACAGAAACAAGATTCAGTGATTATGCCAGCTTTTGGAATGGAGGGTTTAAGGCAGTTATGGTAACTGATACAGCGATGTTTAGAAACCCTCATTATCCTAAAAAAAGAAGATACTCCAGATAAACTAAACTATAGATTTATGAAAAAAGTCACTCAACTTCTCATAGCTACAATTTTTGTAAAACAAAATCTTCATTGAATGGGCAGAAATAATATTCTTTATTTTATTCTGTATTTTTTATAAATCAAAAAATTTATTGTTACTATAGCCAGAGTAAGCAGAAATATTAACCACTCAGGTAATTCAATATAAATTAGTTTTTCTACATAATGAACAATAAAAGAGCCTTTATAGGTAAGTAAAGGATCATGTTTTGATCTAAGCCATACTTCAAGGTGCGTTAATGGACAATACCATCCAAAAATCTGAATTATAAGAGCAAATCCCAATCCACCAATATGAAAATATTTTATTAATCTATATTTTCTTCCAAGCCAAGATCCTGCAATTAAAAAAAGAATCCATAAAAAATGAATTATGACAGTCAAATCTGCCAAAATTTTATATGTCACAGTTAATAATAAAAAATTCATCATATTTGAGTATAGTTAGATTAAACCTTAATCAGCAATTTTGAATTAAAATAAAGTTAATTTTTAGATAGGGAATTTATATAATTTTTTAAAGGTATTATGAAAAACAATCCTGGAATGGCAACAAGGAAAGTAATAAAATAAAAAGCTGTCCATCCGATGTTCTCAACAACAAAACCTGAGGTAGGACTTATAATAACTCTGCCCAAAGATGCCAACGAAGAAAGCAAAGCATACTGAGTCGCTGCAAAACTACGATTGCAAAGTCCCATCAGAAGAGCCAGGAATGCTGTAGTCCCCATACCGCCTGTAAAATTTTCTATAACCACCGTTGAAATAAAAAGAGGTAAGCTTTTACCAACTATGGCTATTGCCATAAACATCAGATTAGACAGTGCCTGAAATATACCAAAGAGAATTAATGCCCTATAAAGACTAATTCTGGTTAAAAGAATACCGCCAATCAAGGAGCCAAAAATTGTTGATATTAGTCCACCTATTTTATTAACTGTGCCTACTTCTGTTAAAGAAAATCCTACACCTCTTATAAAAAATGCGGTGCTAAGCGAGCTTGCGTAGGCATCCCCGAGTTTGTAAAGTACTATAAATAATAAAATAAGTATACTTTTATCTCTTTTTAGCAAATCTTTAAAAGGCTCTATGAAGGATTCTTTCAGTGAATTGGGAGTTTTGACTGTAACAGGTTCATTAGCTAATAAAGTAGAGATAATACCGAAGAATAATAGAGAAGTTACAATCATTAATGCTGGCTTCCATCCAACATGATCTGCCATTAGAAGACATAATCCACCAGCAATTATTAAAGCTAATCTGTAAGCGGTAACTGCAAAAGAAACAGCAAGCCCTCTGTCCTTTGGTTTAATTATCTCTGTTCTGTAAGCATCAATTGAAATATCCTGGGATGCTGAAAAAAAAGCAACAAATATAGCAATAATAATAAAAGGCATAAGATTTTGAGGTGTCAATGTAATCATCAATGCCATACCTGCCATAATTGATAGCTGACATATAAGAATCCAACCTTTTCTTCTGCCTAACTTATTGATACTATATCTGTCAAAAAAAGCAGACCATAAGAATTTAAAACTATAAGGAAAAGTTAGAATTGTTAAAAATCCGATAGTTTTTATATCAATTCCTTCATAGGTAAGCCATGCTTGAAGAGTTCCACTAATGAAAGGAAAGGGTAATCCTGATGCAAATCCGAGAATTGTTACAACCGCTAAATCCTTTGTTCTTTTATTCATCACTCCATGGAATCCTTACTGGAAGTCTTCCAGATTCCTTTAATCCCTCTTTCAAATTTTCTAAAAAGGCTTTCACAGAAAATTCATTAGAATCATATAAAGCAATAATTGTTTTTGCTTGCTTGAAGAACTTTAAAACATAGGGATTTCCAAAAGATACTACTATGGAATCATTTTTTTGTATGAAATTTTTAATTATACCTGTATCTGAATCATTAAGAGTATGTGTCTTGCCAAATCCGATGTCCGTAAAGATTGCTATAAGTGGTAATTTTTCATCTTTTTTATTTAAATTTTCCAAGCCACAGACAGTGCTAAAATATTCCATAAAAATTTTCTTAATCTCTTCATTATAATTTCCAGCAAGATAGGGAACCACTCTATATTTATTTATATGGTTTATTTCATTTTTTATAACTGTTACAGTTTTTTTAAAAACTTCTACTAAATTTAATGATTGAGGCAAAGGACCTTTTAAGCTATTCAAGTTCTGGTTATTTGTTTTTTGCCTTAGAGTTTCAACTTTTATTAAAGCAGATTGTATTCTTTTATCAGAAATAAATCCTTTCTCATAGGCATTTTTTATTTCTTCTAATGCTTTATAAGGGTCTTCAGGATGTAAAACTATATCAGCACCAGCTTTAATTGCTAGGGTACAGGGATTTTTATAATTTGCTAATGCTTTCATATTCATAGCATCGGTCATAATAACTCCATTAAAGAAAAGTTCCTGTCGAAGTAATTTATTAATTATTTTTTCCGACAAAGTAGATGGCATTTCATCTAACTCAGGGTTCAACAAATGGCCAATCATAATTGATGAGACTTTTTTCTTAATAGCTGACTTGAAAGGTTTTAAGTGGGTCTCTAATTCTCCGTTGAATATTGGAAGTTCAAAATGAGAATCAGATGAAGTACAACCGTGTCCTGGAAAATGCTTCCCGCATGTTTTTACTCCGTAACTTTCAAATTTTTCAATAACAAAACAGCCATATTCAGAGACAATTTCTGAGCTATCTGAATAAGCTCTTGTACAGATTATAGGATTTTCAGGTTCTGTGTTAACATCTAAAACAGGTAAAAGAGCAAGATTTATTCCAACATCTATTGCTTCTTTTATAACATTTAAATAAATAATTTCAAGCTCTATCTTATTTTGTGAAATATCAAAACCTGCAGTAATTCCCATTTGTGAGGGAATAACTGTTGCATCCTTTATTTGTTGCCCTACCCCTCTTTCTATGTCAGAAGATATAATTAGTTTTCTTGAAGATATACTCTGAAGATAGGAGATAAAGTTTTTTATCTCTTCATATTTTCCACCAAAAAGAACAAAACCTCCTATGCCATCTTTTACTAATTTTTCAATGTAGTTAACATATACTTTATCATCAATTTTATTACCTTCGAGTCTTGCAAATATGAGATTTAGTATTTTTTTTTGAAGATTCACCTTGCCAGAATATTATGAATAAAAGCAATACAGTTAAGCAAGTATTGGAAAGTTTTATTATTTTATATTTTGTATGATATTGACATAATATTCTGAAAAAATTTATTATTCAATAAGTTTGGGCGATTAGCTCAGTGGGAGAGCGCTTCCTTCACACTTAGATATTTAAACCCTCCCAATAAAGCATAAACCCTTGAAAAATATAGTATTTTTTAACATTTATCTATTAATTTTTCTCTATTAGAATGTTCTATTTTATCCTATTTTTCCCTATATTTTCCCATTATACCGTTACGATTCCGTTGACAGTTTAAAAAGCCCTCATCTACTATACAATAGATTTTTTCCTCTTTTTCAAAGGACGGATATTAATTCCGAGAAAGGTTAAGATTATCTAAAAAAGGATTTTAATAACACATAAACAGGGGTTGTTAATGAAAAAAATAATATTTTTTATCGAAATAATTTAATAATTTTTAATTTTCAAAATACGAAAATATGAGTTTTGTATAATAAAGTTATGATAACGCAAATAATACAAGACACACTCAGCAAAGAAAGCAGAAGAGTCTACAACTGGTGTCTCAAGAATCTTCCTGATAAAGGAGTGAAAATAATAGAAGAGAGTTTTAAAAAATTTTTAGAGACAGCCAGTCTTGATGTAAACAGACCTATTGACAAACTCTCTCAAGAGATACTTAGAGATTTTTTAAAAATTCATCTTTACAATAAAGAACTAACAAAATTTTTTGTACTTCTTTAGAGAGATGAAAATGCGGCAAAAGTTTTTGCTCTTAAAAGTAACAAACTTCTTAACTTTTAAAAAAAGGAACATTATAGGTGAAACACTTATTAAGTTAACAAAGAAAATTACAGGAGTGCTTCTTTTAAACCAAAAAACGCTTAAAAACAGCACATAAACTAAATTTTTTGCAGGAGGTATTTCTATGGAAAAAAGAGAAGTAGCAGTAAGAGAAGAAAGAGATTCAGGAGTATTTACTCCTGACCCTCAGGTAGTAGAACAAGCTCTTCAAAGAATCAGACAGTACCAAGCAGTGGTAAAAGAAAAGCTGATAGCGGGGATAGATTATGTACCTGTCTCAGGAACAAATGGAAAAGCTGTTTTGTTTAAATCTGGAGCTGAAAAATTGCTAAGCATCCACGGACTGGCGGATAGATATGAAATTCTGGAAGAAATAGAGGATTGGGAAAGAGGAATATTCTACTATCTTGTAAAATGCATCCTTCAAAATCAAAAAACAGGCAAAACAGTCACAGAAGGTTTAGGGTCATGCAACTCAAAAGAAAATAAATATAGATGGAGATGGGTCACTGAAAAAGAACTACCACCAGAAGTAAATAAAGATGTTCTTCCTAAAAAGGTAGTAAGTGGAGAATATGGTAACTACAATCTCTATAAAATAGTAAATGACGATATCTATTCTCAAGTAGACACAATTCAAAAAATGGCAAGGGAACGCGCACTACTGGATGCAGTTTTATCTGCGAGTGCACTTTCCTCAGTCTTCGCACAAGATATAGATGAAGAAGAGCTTTAGTAGACACAAGTAAGCATTAGTGGACTTTAGTGAGCATAAGTAAACTTAGATGAACATTGAGAAGCATCAGCGGGCATTTATTTACTGGGTAACAAAAAAGGGCAGGTTATATGCCTGCCCCTATACAGTTAGCATATTGCTTCAGCTGGATTAAGAATAACCTCTTCAGCTGGCTGTCCTGTGGGGTAGAGGTAAAATTCTTTCTTGTCATACATCCAGATTCTTCCACAATTTATGCAGAGATACATTTTTGGGGGAGCCTTGTATATTATTCTTCCGAGATCTCATTTTCATCAAAAGGGTAAATATATATATTAAATTCTTGCGACGCAATTTTAAACAAATTTTCCCTTTCTTCGCAAAAATTTTTCACATAATAAAAAGTTCCTTCCATTTTTTATATAGTATTGTAAAATGGAAATCTTCAATTAAGATTTTTTGACGGTCTATATAATATTTTATATAGAAAGAAACAAAGAAATTCATTTTACATATAGTAGTATAGAAAAACAAAAAAAATATCAAAAAAATTGGAGGTGCTGATTTGAGCAAATTAAGAGAATTAAATTTTAAGGAACTTGAAAAAATCAAAAATGAGGTTATTCAGCTTTGTAATATGTATAAGGCAGAGTTCGGGGATAATTTATACTCAGGTAAACTTATACTGCGCCCTATGAAATGTAAACCAAAAGAATGTGAGTATTGCCCTCATGGACCTTATTGGTTTAGGGCTACATTTAGTAAGAATAAAAAGAAATTTATTTTTACTTATGTAGGGTCTAAATTAAAAAAGGCTGTGTTAAAGAAGAATGAGCTAAGCAATTGGGACAGGTATGTTTTTTATGAAAAAGAGATAAAAAGGTTAAAAGACAAAAAGAAAGTTATCATAAAGCAATTAAAGGAGATGGAGAAATATGGAATTTAGTAAGTTCCTTCCTTTCCTTCCAAATTTTTACATATTTACCCAAAAACTACATTCAAACATCGCAGATAATCCCGATAAAGGAAATATGCAACAATCAATTTGTAACTATCTTTGGAATAGTAACGAATGTAAATTTTATGCCTGACAGGCTTATAGAAAAAGGAGGTTTTTCTCTCATCCCGTCATTCTGAGGGGCTTAATGCCCCGAATCTCTGTCCTGAGCCGAAGTGAAGGAACTTTCTAATTGAAAAACTCTCAGTGGAGAAAGAATCAGATTCTTCCCCTTCGCTTCGCTCAGGGTCAGAATGACAGAAAAAAGGAGGTTCAGAATGCCCACCTTACTTTGTCACCCTGAGGCGTTAGCCGAAGGGTCTCCTGAGGAGATTCTTCGCCTTCGGCTCAGAATGACAAAAAGGGGGTCAGACGATGTCCTGAGCCGAAGCCCTGAGCCGAAGCCCTGAGCTTCAGCGAAGGGTCAGCGAAGGGTCTGCGAAGGGTCTGCGAAGGGTCTGGCAAGGGGAAGCTAAGGAATGACAGAGTAAGACGCTCATAATGACTCCGATGACAAAATAGTCCAAAATATAATTTCCTATCGGCAATTTCAGAAGTTTTTTAAAACTTGACAAAAAAGATAACATCTTATAGAATATCTTAAACTTAGACCTGAAAGTCTGGATTTTTAATTTGATTAAATAGAATTCAGTGGTCATGAAGGCCACGGTTTGGGGCAGAAGCCTTAATCCGTGGCTTTTTTATTTGAATATGATGATAGCTGAAATAAATAAAATCTCTTACTGGAATTAATATGCAAGATGGTATAAGCTCTGGCGTGAACATAACAATTATCATGACCCAATAAAAAATTTTCTTCTAAAATTTATTCATCCAGGCATAAAAGTTTTTGATATAGGTGCAGGAGATGGCATATTAAGCTTTCCTCTGATTGAAAATGGATGCAATGTAACTGCTCTTGAACCTTCCAAATCAATGCAAAGCTACTTACTTGAAAATGCAAAAAATTATAAAATTCCAATTTATATTGATTCAAGAAAATTTGAAGATTTGGATTCTCATGAAATATCAAAATTTGACCTTGCATTGGCATGTAACAGTTTACATCTTACCGAATATGGAATTGAAGGGGCTCTATATAAAATTTTTGACTCAAAGATTAAAAATGTATTTCTTGTTACGGAAAAAATATTTTCTATTGAAAAATTTCAGGGTCTTTATCCTGAATACGCTATTTATTTTTCCTATTCCTATCTATGTGAAAGCTCCTTTGCCTATCACTGCCCTGAAGAACTCTTTGTTCACTGGGAATGTAAATACAAAAGAAAGCTTTTCAAGTGGGAAAAAATCAAACTTCTAAGTATGGCTACATTTGAAAGAAAACACCTCTGGCTAAAAGATTATGCAGTTGTAAATATATTTTACTGGAGGAGGGAGAGATGATTTTCATTATCCTATTTTTATTTATCCTTATTTTTCCTGTCTTTGCAAATTCAGAGGAACTTTCAAGAATCTATCAACTTGATGAAATTACAGTCACAGAGGAAAAAGTTAAAGAAGAACAACAAACTCCAAATTCTACAGTAGTTATTCCCGAATTGCTTTTACAAGGAATTAGTTCAAATCTTGATGGAGCATTATTTAGACAACCAGGTGTAGATGTTCAAAGGCTTCAAGAAATTGGAGGTGCCCTTGATGATGACTCAATCAAAATAAGAGGATTTGGAGCAAGAAGAATAACTCTTGCAATGGATGGAAGAACTTTAAATACACCTGGCACAGCAGGTGGCTACTTTATTGACTGGACAACGATTCCTCTCACAAACATTGAGAAAATTTATATAATAAAAGGAGTAAGTGACCCAAGATATGGGAATACTTTGGGTGGTGTAATAAATCTTGTAACAAAAAAACCTTCAGAAAAGCCTGTTTTTGAATTTCAGGCAATGAAAGGAAAATATGATACTGATAAATTAAGCTTTTTCCACTCATGGAAACCATCAAATTTTGAATACTCAATTGGTGGGAACTATGTAAAAAGTGATGGGTATCTTAGAAATGGTAATTTTGAAGTCAAAAATGTCACTATTTATGCTGGCTATAGTCTTCCATAGGATGGAAAAATAAAAACAAATCTTGCCTATTCATGGGTTAAAAAGGGATTTATCGTAAATAACAGAAAATCAAAGGATTATGATTCGCCAGATTATGATAAACCTCTTGATGATAGATATCCTGCCTCTGATGGTGAAATCATGTATGGTGGGATGGGTGCTTATCCTGAAGATGGAAGCTGGTGGAAAAGGGAAAGATTTAATTTTGACATAGGTTATGAACAAGCTTTGTTTGGTGGTTTTTTTGACATAAGATTGTGGAAAAATTATGCTGAAAGAGAAGCCTACAATACGAGAAAATCATTAAATAGAGTATTTCATAAAAAATGGTTTGATGATAAATCCTATGGAATGGATGGTTCTTATAAAATTACACTCGGCAGTCATGATATAGCCTTTGGCTTTGATTATACAAGATTTAAAGATGCGGGAGATAAAAATTATTCTGATGACTTCAGAGCACCTTTTAGAAAAGACAACTATGTAAATTCAAAAATCTTCGGAATTTATCTGATGGATGATTATCATATCTCAAAGAATTTCACAGTAACTCCGGGAATTAGATATTCTTACTATGAAGGTAAAGCTGGTCCTGCAGGAGAACTTGAGGAAATAAAAGACATATCAATGGATGGAATTGTACCATCATTGAAATTTACTTATAACTATGATAAAAATTCTCTGGTTTATTTAAGTTTTGCAAGAGCATTAAGAATGCCAACACCACCTGAACATAACTGGCATTACTCTCCAGATGCTGGTGTATATACAGGAGATTTACGGGAGTATAATAAGAATTGTGTCCATTAATGGATTGTTTGGGTAGTGGATAAAGTGAGGTTTAAATAGGATAACATAGGAAAATGAAAAAAAGAAAATTAAAGAAGGAGGATTTGGACAAAATGGG